>OLRO01000347.1_pt1 | contig 39215 bp, 40 predicted proteins | sample 1673131 | NCBI WGS metagenome assembly OLRO01 (sample SAMEA3136757, study PRJEB25190) | human gut metagenome | biome: human gut; feature: human-associated habitat; material: faeces | place: Austria | collected 2013 | reverse complement strand
CCAGCAGATGGTTCAAGTAATACTTCAACAGGAGAAGAGCAGGGACCGGAAGGCGGTTCAAGTGATACTTCAGCTGAAGGGAAGCAGATACCTGCAGATGGTTCAAGTAATACTTCAACCGAAGAAGAGACTCCTGAAGGTGAAAACCAACAGGTATCAGAACAGCCTGATACTGCCGACCCTGCCGAGGACTCAAAAAAAAAGTAGTTCAAAAAGAAGAGGAATATCCTAACATCGATTGGGATAACCTCTATAACGAGGACGTGCAGATGGCGACCGTCATTTATAACGACCGAATCAATACCTGGCGCAAGATGAAGAAACTCGACGAACTCCTGGATAAGAAACCGAAGGCGAATGATGTGGCTGCCATGGCGGAACTCCGCATCCGTAACCTTCAGGCATTCGACGAACTGAAGGCATACAACGATACAGGAAAGTTCCTGTATAAGCATCCATTGCTGAAGGGGAAGTCTGAATTCGATGAACTCGTGAAGCTCTTCAAGAAGGACCCTGCCGAGTTTCTTCATAAGCATAAGAACGTGCTCGACAATATTAAGCGCTATAAGAGTTATATTAAAAGAGACGACCGCAAGGATAAGCGTGCCAGCGACCGTGAAAACCTCCAGCGACATCAGGAACGTGAACGTATGTTCAAGATGGTAATGGAGCAGTATAGTGACAAATCAGATAAATCAGATAGATAAGATGGATAAGACGGAATTACGGAAGATTGCAGAAACCTGCGTTTCGATGGTGAAGAACGGAGGTGTACTAGAGCAGGCTCAACTTGAGGCAGACGAGAAGATAGCCGAGTTGGCAGCAAACGGCGACCTCGATGCCATCAAGCTACTGAATGAGCGGATGCAGGATCGCGAAGAACTGAAACTTAGAAAGAAGTTGTTTGGCGTATGAAAAGCGAGATAGAAAAACTGGAGAGTGTACATCCGGACCTTATTACCACCTTCCTGACTACAGGTGAGGGTAAAGGCATTCCAGAGGATGTGCAGACATTCTTGAAGCAGCTGCAATGGGCAGCCGAAATCTACGAGTATGAACGTAATATTACCCGTGGCGCCAGGCAGCTCAAGCAGCGCATTGCTTCGTTGCAAAAGATAACCCTCGATGTGCGCACCTGTATGACTCGTATCAATCAGGCAATATCTTACTTTAATGTAGATTGCAATGTGGCCATAAAAGTCTGGGAGAATGATTTTGCCAACAAGTACGAGGACCTTGCCAAGATCTGCTCTGCCAAACGAGACTATAAGATGCAGAAGGCCTGCATGGACCAGGCTCTGGAATGCCGCAGACGTGCGTCAGAGCAGGCAGAGGCAGATAGAGATCTCGGAGTTGTGTTCCTCATTACTCCAGAGGTTACCCCAGAAGAGCTAGGTTTTCAGAAAAAGAACCTCAAGGAAATCGCCGGCAAGTACAACCGCGGTTTTTATATATCTCTCATCGATGGTTTGCCTATCGAGAGTTCAGAAAAGAAACGATTGCTTCGTGATGCTGACATTCAGGAAGCGGAAATAGTGGAGGATCTAAGCGATGAGCCAACTGATTTTGAATGATAATACCCTCGGTGAATTCGAGCATTACTACATGAACAACATGCAGCTGCTTGCCAACATCATCGACCCCAATATGCTTTTTGCCGAGGTTGCCCGTGCCGGAGGTAAGACCGAAGGTGTGACGGGTCCTCGTCTGATACGAGTTGCAAACGATATGCCGGGAGAGTTATCTTTCCTGGTGCATAAGACGTATGTGGCGCTGATGACCAACGTCTGGCCAAACATACAGGCATATTTCTCGCGTCAGGTAGTAGTGAACGGACAACAGAGGTCCATGCTGGAATATGGTATTGATTATGTAGTAGGAGAGAGCACGCTGCCTTCCCACTTCCGGAAACCCCGATATCCGATAGCGTATGCTAAGCATAGCGTGATCTTCCGCAATGGCGCCCACCTTCAGCTCGTATCAAGCGACCAGCCGGAATCCGTTGCCGGCAGAAATGCCGTGCACGCATTCGTGGAGGAGATGAAACATAATAGTGGAGAAAAACTCAAAACCCGACTGTTCCCATCCTTACGTGGAGGTCCAGCAAATGTGCGCTGTTCTGCTTATTATGAGGGTGTTACGGGTGTGAGTGATACGGCTCGCGTCGACCTAGGTGAAGATGACTGGTTCGAGGATTATGAAAAGAAGGTGAACCCGAAACTTATCGAGGAGATTGCAACCGTTGCCCTGGAAGTTAACAGAAGTCTCTACCGCCTGTTCGTACTCAAGCAACAGGAGCGGGACTCAAAAGACCCTGTTCTTCTGGAGAAGATGCGCCTTGAGTCTGTTAAGCTCAATGCCTTCGTGGCGAGATGGAAACCTCGTCTGGCAGATATGAGGCGTAATGCCATCTACTATATCCGTGCATCCTCTTTCTGTAATAAGGATATCCTGGGACCGAAGTTCTTCAAGACCCAGTTGGACACTCTTGATACGGACGAGTTCCTCACGGCTATCTGTGCCATCCGCCACAAGGAGGTAACCAATAAGTTCTTCATTAACTACGACCACGTTAAGCATCAGTTCAAGGATAGCTATAAGTATGAGTCCATTCTTCGCCTGAACCTGAAGGATAGGTTTATCCTTACGGCAGAGTATCTTCTACATTACGACCCTAATGAACCGCTCTACATGGGATATGACCCTGGCAACTTCCAGTCGCTTATCGTTGCTCAGAAGAAAGACTACGGTAGGCGTCTCGACATCATCAAGGAGTTCTTTGCCTTCCTGCCTAAAGATTACAACGACCTCGTGGCAGAGGTGCACCAGTTCTTCGGATCTGCGGCCGTAAATAAGACCATCTATCTCTATCCAGACCGAGCCGGCAATAAACGCAGGGAGGAACGGGAACAGATAACTACCGACTCACTCAACCTGAAGGCAGCCATGGAGTCGTATGGCTTCATGGTGATACTCTATAACGAGGATGCGCCTACCATCTACCATTGGCAGCAGTTCAAGCTCTGCCAGATGCTCTTCGGCGAGCGCAGTCCGCTCCTGCCTATCATCCGTATCGATGAAAATGAGTGCAAGAACCTTTGCTCTGCCATCATGATATCCCCTCTGAAGAAAACGGACGGCAAGATAGAACTGGATAAGAGCTCAGAGAAGAAACAACAACTGAAGAACCAGGCAGGACTTACCACGCAGCTGCCTTCTGCGATGATTTACCTACTTTACGGCCTTTATTCTGATGCCGTGAAGGCAGAATTAAGTACATATCCTACCGATTTACCGGACAATTTCGAAATATAGATGCAGAATAATGCTGCATTTCTGCAGTAATAATTTTCGCGGGTATATCAATAATTTACAGAAAATGAAAGGGTATAAATGTTAAAATGCTGATAATCAGCCCAAGCGGACCGGCTGGAAGAAAAACTCCCAAAAACACCTCACCCAAACGTGCACGCACCGCTGGGAAGGGAAAGAGAGGTGCAGGTCTTACGTTTCTCGGAAATATGACGGAAAACAGGTGCAGCCGGTCTTTTGCAGGGCGATAATTTTTCGCTATCTTCGCATCATTATGAGCAAGACAAGTAAGAACATCATCATGGATGGCATCACGGCACTCCAGTGGGCCAGAGAGATCAGTAAACTGCCCGACGGGGAGTTCACTCTGGTTTTCTTCCCTTACTCCAGGCAGAGAGGTGAGGCGAGCGCAAAGCTTCAGGTGCGCCGGCATTGCAAGTATCGGACCCAGTTGCCGAAGGAACGTTTCTCCATCGATGGAGAGAACTACCTTCTCTTTACAGACGAAGATGAAGAGCCAAAGATGTGCTATCGCATCCTCATCAGGTACATGGGCTTTCCTCAAGACGGATTTAAACTTCACAAAATAAATTGGTTATAATTGGCTATGAATAAGGATTATGAAATAGACATGTATGGCAACGCCGGCATCTACCTTGCCGATGGCAATACCTTCACCTTCCAGCTAGGTGAAGGCGACTCCATCTTTGGTGCAGACCAGCTCTTCCAGTCGCCACTCCTGGAGTCTCCATTCGGTGGCACGTTCTGGATGCAGCAGCACCACTATCTGGGCATACAGGGATATCAGGTGTTAATGCGTGGCTACAACAACCAGCAATGCGACGAAGTTACCAAGGAGATCAAGGAGAACCGACTGCTCCCTCGTCTCTATTCCAAGGAGATCAAGATGCTCTATGGCCATGGACTCGCCGTATACAAGCAGGCTATCGAGGATGGCAAGCTGGTACGTAAGTACGAGGAGCAGCCTGAAGTAATGGAATGGCTCGACTCCTGGAGCTCACGCGGCATTCCTTCAGTAGAGGAGTTCTGCAAGACCTGTATCAAGAACTTCTATTACTTTGGCGACTTCTTCGTGAAGTGGCGCTTCACCCGAGGCAAGGTGATAGGTATGGGCAAGCCGGTTGCTGCCCTCGAAGCCATGGAGAACCGTTACTGCAGATTGGCAACTACCCGCCAGGATGTTGCTTCCGAATTGATTTCGTACGGAGACTTCAAACAGGTTGTAGTAGGGCGATTCTCCTATGGCTTATCGAGTTACTCGGTTTATCCGAAGTTCAGCTTTAACGAAGTTGACAACTACCGGTATGCTGCAATCTCTCATCACAGAGAGAAATCAGTAGACGAATTCTACGGCGCCAACGAGACGCATCAGGGTGCTCGCCCGTACATCCAAGGTAGTAACAAGACAGCTAGATATATCAACAGTTTTCTGAAAAACTCGCTGGCTGCAAAGGTTCACGTCATTATTCCTAATGCCTGGATCCAGAGCAAGCGCACCCAGATGACTAAGCTCTGCGAGGAGAACAAGCGACGCAAGGCGAAGGGCATGGAGTTACTGAAGTATAACGGTATCGATATCGGTACAGACTTCAAGGAGTCGTGCATGGTCCGGTACGTCCGTGACGAGGTACGCAAGTTCAGCTCATATTTATCAGGTGCAGACAACCAGGGCAAAGGTTTCTCTTCTATCTCCTTCATGGATGCCCAGGGACACGAGCAGTCGTGGAAGGTGGAGACTATTGATCTCAAGTATAAGGAATATATCGAGGCGCTCATCTCCTACGACAAGCGTACCGAGCAAGCCCTCCTGTCTTCGGTAGGTCTCGATGCAGCCATATCTGCAGTAGATAAGGATGGCGTCATCTCGAAGAGTGGAAGTGATACCTATTATAATTATCTCATCTACATCATGTCGCTCACCTCAGAGGATGAAGTCTGCGCAGAACCGCTCAACTGGGCGTTGCGCATGAACTTCCCGGAACTCTACAAGCAGGGCTGCAGGCTAGGGTTCTACCGTGAGGTTCCGCAGAGACAGGAAGATATAACACCATCCAACCGACTTAACCAACAGCAGTCATGAACAAGAAATTTCAACTCAATAATCTCTTCACCAGTTATGCGCAGTTCTGCAACTGCGCACCTGGTGCAGATACAAGCGCCGACTTCGACAGCCTTCAGGGTTCTGCCGTAGCTGCGCGCAAACGTATTGTTGCCATCATCGGCAACAATACGTTCTCCGATATTGTGAGCATCGAGGAAGAAGAGAGTGGCATCAAGGATTTTCTCCGTGCTGCCATGGCGAACCTTACGCTAGCTACTCAGATTATCTTCGATGCCGTGAACCGCAGGAAGAACGATATTAATCTCTACAAGTACGAGATGGAAGGCATGAAGCGCTCCTATATGGAGAACTACTTTAATGCAATGGATTCGCTGATTTCTGAACTTACTGAAGAGATAAATGCCGAAGATCCTGAAGATATCCGTCTCGCCATGGAAGACTGGCGCAAGACAAATTACTACAAGATGCTCAGTAAACTGAAGGTAGTTACTGCCGATGAATTCGACGAAATTTATCCTATCGACCTCTCGTATCTCTTCTTTTTCCGTTGTGTCCCTCTACAGAAAGAGGTGCTCGATGAAGGCATAGGCGCCTACTTCGACCGGCTCGAACAGGGAGGAGAAGACCAGACGTTTGCCGAGTTTGCCCAGAAGGCGCTGCCTATGCTCAAGCGTGCCCTGGTAAAGAAGACCGTGGCGAAGGCTCTCAGACGTTTCGATATCCTGGAGTTCCCTGCCACCATCCGCAACCTCTTCGATGATAATACCGCCACCCGCTCAGGCAGCGACGAGGCAAGCCGTGCACTCCAGCTCGCCACACAGCTAGACGGGGAGGTGGAAGATCTGCTGCATAATGTGGATATGCTCCTCGATGCTCAGGAAGGAAACGATTTCCTTTCCTTCTCTGCCGAGAACCGTCCGGACGACAATATGTATTTAATGCCATAAGCTTATGAAAAAGACGATAACCGTAAGAGCAAACGGAATAGAGCATGAAATTCCGAACTCATGGGAACTACTCACTTCTGACCAATATCTGAAGCTGGTGGAGCTGCTTTCTCTCATGGAGAGTGGGCAGTTTTCCCCAGGCGCCGTGAAATGTCTGTTCCTCTGCTACATGAAGGGATGGAACCTGAACAAGATTAAGCGCGATGAGCGAATCCTGGAGAACTTCATGTCTATCGCAAGTCAGCTAACCTTTATCTTCCAGGAGAAAGATGATAAGTTCGTGCTCGATCTCTGTTTCTGCCGGCAGCAGTTGCCGATTATCTTTATCGACAAGAAAGCCTATTACGGCTACGAGGTCAATACAGATTTCAAGTCACTCACCTGTTCGCTCACGGCCCTTCAGTATATCGAGGCGCGCCAGCTGCTCGATATGGGCGAGGAGAGTCTTCCTCTGCTGGCTGCCATTCTCTACTTCGACAAGGAAGTATATTCTTCGGAAGAGGCGCAGAAACTCGCTCTGAAGTTTAAAAAGTTGCCTGTCAATACTCTCCGGGCGATAGCTCTAAACTTTACTGCAGTAAATAATTTCCTCTTCTCGAAGACTGAATTTTCCCTGCTCACCAAGTTCATACCGAAGGAGGGCAGCAGTATTACTACCGATGCAACCGATGCGCTCTACGATCTCTCGAAGGATGGATTGGGGAATGCCAGTCAGGTAGAACAGCTGAACGTGCTTACCTATCTCCGCATTCTCAGGAAGAAGACCATCGAGGGAGTGAAGAGCCTGAAGGCTACCGGTATGGAGTTGGCCAAGATAGCAGACGAGGTAGGGTTACCTCTGGAGATAGTTAAAAAGATTATATAACTGAGGCAGGGAAACACTCTCTGCGACAAAATTATAAAAGCCTATGTTATTGGATTTATTCGAATATTTTGCCAAGTTTCCTGCTACTGCAGGAGTTACGAAGGGTATTGCCAACAAGGGCGAGAGTAAAATGGAAGAATATGCTACCGTGCTCAAGGCAATCAAGGAGATGCCCGAGAAAGAACTGGTTCCGGAGATAGAAAACTACGTTTACGGCCAGTCGTTCGACGAACTGAAGCAACGCATCGATAAGCTTACCGGTTCCTTCCTGTTTGTAGATTACGGAGAAGTGGATATGCAGAGCGATGGGCGCCGGAGTTTCCAATGTACCCAGCGTATAGCCGTAACTGTAGCGATGAAGTTATCTGCCCATGCCGATATGCTCGAACGGGTCATAGCCAACGACCGCACCCTTCAGATGCTTTCGAAGGTTCATGCCCGTATCATGGCAGATGTGGAGACAGAAGGACTCTACTGGATGGACCGGGAGAGTATTACTACCTGCGAGATTATTCCGTTCGTATCTGCAGAACTCCAGAGCTACGGCTGGACCCTCATGCTTTCTGCCACAGGTGCAGATATCCTGGATGTTCACCGGCTGTCGCGCCAGATGATGCGCTAGCGTCCTTTGCGGTTCCGGAATATTTGCGTAATTTTGCAATGTCTAAAAAACATAAGGCCGAAATGTTATGAAACAATATAAACGAAATATACCGATGATAGCAATCACCTCGCTCCCTCTGACGGCTGTGTCGGAAGGGTTCCAGTATGTGTATCAGGACTGGGAGTTTGCCAAGTGGATAGCGATAGCCGTCTCTATCGATACCTTCCTGGGTGTATGGAAACATCTCATTCATAAGGATGCGTCTAGCGAATCCTTCTTCTCCAGGTTCACGAAGAAGATTGTAATCTACATCTTCCTGATGATCCTGAGTAATTTTGCAAGTCATGCCACCGTAGAGGGCTCTACCGTTGGCGCGATGCAATGGATAGGAACCTACATCTGCGTGTTCATGATGGTGCGCGAGATATTCTCCATTATCGAGAACATACAGGCTATATATCCGATATTACCGAAGAACTTCGTAAAGCGTATGAAGGACTTTAACGACAAGGGAGATTACATCGGCGGCGGACCTATCAACTTTTCAGAAAGAGATGCGCCCGATGATGCATAATAGGTATACATTATTATAATATATATAAAGGTATGGCAAATAAAGCTCAATTAGCCTTCGCCCGTCAGGTGTATGCTGCGGCCGTGGAGGCAAAAACAGAAATAGATCCAGCCTTCGTTACTGCCCAGGCTATGCTTGAGACAGGATGGGGTTCAAGGGTTATTGGTAAGGCTAACCTCTTCGGTATTACCAAGGGCAGCCAATGGGACGGAGATATCGTCATGGTGAAGACTCATGAATACTTCAAGACTCCTAAACAGAAGTTCAAGGAGCCAGACTGCATCGTCTCCGTGTGCAAGGTTGCCGGCAAAAATCTCTGGTATTATACCGTGATGCGTGCCTTCAAGGATTTCGATTCCGTAGGCGACTGCCTGAAGGAACATGAACGTCTCTTCCAGAAGTCAGGCTATAAGGATGCCTGGCCATACCGTAAGGACCCGTTCAAGTTTGCCCAGAAGATATGCGACGCGGTAGGGTGCAAGTACGCTACAGATCCTACGTACCTCACCACCATTACCTCTATTATCAAGACGATCCAGCGGAAGTGTGTATAAATTTTAAGTATTTTTGTTGTTATTTGTTGTTAGTGTGAATAGGTTTATAGGTTTTATTAAGGTTATTTTTCTAGTGCTGATTCCGCTCGCCCTGGTTATGGCATTCAAGGAGTGTCACGAACTCCGGGGCGAGTCGGAGCGCACGAAAGAGAATCAGGATATCCTCCTTCACAACGGCAAGGTAGAGATAGGACGGACGCAGTCAGGCAGGCCAAGAGCTTCCGTGCAGGCGATCACGTTGAAGACGTCTGACCTGAAGCGTAACCCCGACTCTCTCCTTGCCGTTAACAGGAAGGAACTCAAGATAAAGAACAGCCGGATCATGGCCGCAGCTACAACCTCTACCACTACCCAGGTAGACGTGAAGGCAGCTATCCAGGCGGTTCCTCACGATACATGCAGTCGGCTTCTTTCCGGTTCCTACCGACCGCCCGACGTCTCGCAGACGGTTTCCTGGAGTGATCCATGGATAACCCTGCGGGGCGAAATCGAGGGCGACAGCATGCAGGTGCATATTGAGAGTCGCGATACCCTTCAGATGATTGTTCATCGTGTGCCGAAGAAGTTCCTCTTCTTCCGCTATGGGACCAAGGGTGTTCGCATGGAGGTGGTGGGACAGAACCCGCACTCCCGGCTCTCTTATCCAAGGATTATCATGTTTAAGAAATAGGTTTAAGTGTTTATCGATTTTAGTTAGGCTGAATTTTATATTAGATGTATCTTTTTTATACTCATGATTATTAGTTTCAGTTATAATCTTCAAACATGGCACAGGTGTGTGTTCTAATTCTCATAAAGAAATCTATCGTTCTTGTTTAATAGTACGGTATTTCAAGTTTATCAAAGTTATCAAAAAGCCCCGGTGCGAGATGCATCGGGGCTTTTTCTTGCTGTTTTCTGAAAATAATCAGCAAAATGTTTGATGGTTTCAGAGAAAAGTGCTATCTTTGCAGGCGTAATGATGACATTGAACTAAGGTTGTGTGCAGATTGAGCAGAGTTTGTACATGACAAGTGAAAAGAAATACAGCTGTGTGGCTCGTGCTGAAGGACTGCTCTCCGGATGCACGGGCCCTTTTTTATGATTATGAAACCAAACTACAATGAGGATGGTTGGCCAGAGGATCCGAACAGTTATCCGGATACATCAAGTCACGGGGAGAATCCCAAGAAAAGATAAGGCCAGCAGGATGACCGTAGTCATTGCACTCACTATTACCGAGGCAATGATTGCGGTCATCGCTCGTTTTACGTGGCGGTTTCTTCTGTTAAGGCAGGCGCGGTTATGCTCTGTGGCATTATGAGTGCGTCTGATGGATGATATTACGAGATGATGCAGGTATTCATCGTTTGCCTTATCATCATCCTGTAAGCCTTTGTTCATGGCCACGTCTACCAGGTCGTCTCTCAGCATCGTGGCAGCATCATCTCCCAGCGCCATGAAGTCGTGTACCCACATCACCTTACAGAACAGGATAAGCAGCGCCGTTCCGGTTCCTACCCATAAAGGGAGAGTGATGGCCACCAGCACCATGGTCATCTTTTCCGTGGCAAGGAAAGCCGTGAGGGCCATGAATACCGTCATAACGAAGCCTGCCAGCGTATAGTTGCGGTCGGTTGACTTGCGATACTGCTCCAGTATGCTGCTGGCTCTCTGGTCTGCCCGTTCCAGCGCATATCTGGCAAGCTCCATGCTGGCAAAGGAGGCTGCCTTATTACTTATTATCTTTTCCATACCTTATATATATTAAATAGGTGAAACATTTCTTTTCTGCAAAGATACACTTTTTCCCGCTCATTTTCTACCTTTTCACATACAGAAAGCTTAAACATAGTTAATACTACGATTTTTCGTATAAAACATTTGGTTACTACGAAAAATAGTAGTATCTTTGCAGAGTCTTAAAATAAAACGATATGAAGAAGATTTTAGTAACAGAAAAAGAGGAAGAACTGATAGAAGCTATCAGAAACTTCCGAAAGTCATACCCTAGAGGTAACCCACAGCTATTATGGTACGCTCAGCAGCTGTTTGATGAGATGATTGAGCCACCAGAGTATTACACCAAGTATTAACAACGCTCTCCCTTCGGGGAGGGCATTAAAAAGCATAAGATTATGGAAGTAACAATGAAGCAGGCTAAGGACAGCACAGTAAAGCAGCGCATACAGGATATCCAGATGACGGTATCATGGCGCGAGATAGCACATACTTATTTCGGAAAATCGGCATCATGGCTTTATCATAAGCTCGATGGCATCGACGGAAATGGTGGTGTAGGTGGTTTCACCGAAGAAGAGAAGGTAATGCTCCGTGGAGCACTTTGCGATGTTTCCAATCGCTTGCGTGCGGCTGCGGACAGAATATAATGAGGCTGGGGTCATCGTTCCCCATAAGACAGAAGTCGCCATAGCCTTGTGGCGCATCAGCCCCGGTGCAGCAGCGCATCGGGGCTTTTTTCATACCCAAACGTTAAAAATGAGTTAAACATAAAAGAAAGTTTATGTTTTATTTGGTCATTAAAAGAATTTTATGTACCTTTGCATCGTGAATAGATAACTAGATGTTTAACAATTTAATTTTAAGCGTATGACACAAAAAGAGTTAGAGCAAGAAATTAAAAGAAAGGAAGACGAAATCAAGGCTCTTCTCGAACTGAAAGACTTGGTCTTCGATTACGAGAGGCAGATTGATTTGAGACTCGCAGACCTTTCTAAGCTCTACAAGCAAAGAAAAAACTAAAAAGTCCTCCCCTAGAGGGGAGGTTCTTTAAACAATATAAATATAAGAATATGGAGCATATTAAAGAATTAATGGCAGAGTACATGGCATTGGCTAGCAAGCAGGATGTCAAGAGCAAAGAGCGCAGAGACGAGATTCATCGCTATCTCAGCGCAAATGCTACGGAGGAGGATAAGAAATATATTAGTGAGGTGGTTGTAGATAGAGTAGCAAACCTGAAGCTGGAGGTTGCCACTTTGCGTGAGCAGCTTGCAGAGGCAGATTATAAATTGCTTCCACTAAGATACATCGCACAGAAATACTTCGGTAAAAGCGCTGCATGGCTCTCTCAGCGTCTCAATGGCTCAGAGGTTCGTGGTCATGTTTATACGCTCAATTCCGAGCAGAAAGATATTTTCAATCGTGCCGTCCAGGAGATTGGACAACGCATTAGCTCTTTGCAGTTAGCATAGGGTTATCTATTCACACATCAGCCCCGGTGCAGCAGCGCATCGGGGCTTTTTCATTCCCCAAACCCCTCATTTTTATGCTCTACAGCATATTTAAGTGTTAATTATTCTCATCGTGATAAAATTTCCCGATTTTTATTTGGCGGTTCCGGATTTTCTTCTTACCTTTGCCGACGGTTAAAAGACGATAGTAGACTATCCGGCAGGGCGACCGTTTCGCCTATGGCTTCTGGCCGCAGGCTTTTTTTATGCCTAATCGGGAAAAATATTTTTCCTAACTGGGAAAATATATTTTCCTAACTGGAGAAATAATTCTCGCAATAAATGGCGGCTGCATGAACCGTAAGATTTGATTAGTCCTCTCGGATAAGTCATCGTCTTTTAACCAACGGGGAATGCAGCCGCCACCCTTTTGTACAATCGGCTGTTAATGGTTAAAAGACGATGCGATATGCAGAATTCTATTTTGATTAGTGATGCTCAGGTGCGCCCTGCAGGCATCAGCGTAGAGGAGGGCATGAAGGCCCTCAAGTGTGAAATCAGGAAGCTCGCCAAGACCAAGAGCGAGACCTTCTCCTACCTTTGCGGGGAGGCGGTTACGTATGGCGAAGTAGCTATGACCATGGCAGGTTTCTTCGCCTTCATGGCAGTAGCTGTATTAGGTGGCTTTCTTATGGGAGGGGAGGTGATGTAGCTATGGCTAAGAGAATGTCAACCAAGCAGCTCCTGGAGGAGTATAAGCAGATTTATCCGGACGTCACTGCCACCACATGCAGCGTATCATCCGAGAAAGATTCCTTCAGCACCAAGACAGCCTTCGGCCTGGCTCTGAAGATAGGTAAGATGACTCATAGCTGTCCGCTGTGGGTGCAGGTGGCCAAGAAGAAAATTGTCATCCTCAAGTCGAGAGAGTTCCTGAAGAACCTGGACAGGATGAAGAAGGGCACCAGGGTAAGATACTTCGACCCTCGCAATCCCGAATGCCGCTATGAGGGAGTGATAGCCAAGGACGGTATCCTCTATTCCGGTGCGGCTCCTCAGATTTTCGTAGAGAGCGAAGAGTACGACGCAGATGGTGAAACCCCTGTTTTCGCAGTCTTCTGGCGCCCGGTAGAAGAGGACGGGAAATAACTGTCTTTTTCGGGTTGGAGAAAAGTGAGTAATTTTGCAGTATAAATACTATAATTTATTGATTATGGATACAGACAGGCAAAATAACTACACAGGCTATCTAGGCTATTTATCATCTTGCGGGGCAACCTATCGCAAGATAGGGCTTGCGGCAAAATACGTCCTCATCTTCCTTGAGGAAGCTGACGAGTTAAGCCGCAGGGGCTACCGGAGGTACAAGCAGGCTCATGCTTCAGAACTCTCCACCATGCCCGGTGCAACCGATGCCATCCTCGACTTTCTGTCGTTCATCGGCGTAGGCTACAGCCGGGCGAAGCGCAAGGTGAAATCGCTGGAGAAGAAAGAAGATATCTGTGCTCGAAACGAGAAGAAGGTGAACGAGTTCATCGAATGGCTGGACACAGAGTCGGACGCCAGCGAACGCACCCGTGAAACCTACCGTTTTGCTATCAGGAGTTTCTTTTCTTATGCCGACGAGTTCAACCAGGAAAACGTGAAGCGGTTTCTGAAGACGCTGGAAGAGCAGAAGATGAAGCCCGCCACCATCAACAACCGCATGTGCGCCCTGGTGAAATACTCCAAGTTTGCGAAAAAGCCCATTTCCGTGAAAAGGGTGAAAACCCAGCGCAGGCTCTCTACAGACAATATACCTACGGAGAAGGAGTATCAGGCGCTACTGGCTTATCTGAAGCAGAAACCCAACCGGGACCCTTACTACTGGCTGAGGATTCTTGCCACTACAGGCCTTCGCCTGCATGAGTTCATGAAGCTCTCGTGGGAAGATGTAGCCAATGGCGAGGTGGTTCTGAAGGGCAAGGGCAGCAAGTTTCGCCAGGTGTTTTTTCAGAAAAGCCTTCAGCAGGAGGTGAGGGAGTATATGAAGGAGACGGGCAGGACGGGGCATCTCTGCATGGGCAAGTATGGTCCCATGACCGACAAAGGTTTCTCTGAAAGACTGAAGAGTTGGGGTGACCATCTGGGCATAGCCCGGAGCAAGATGCACGCCCACGCCTTCCGCCACTTCTTTGCCAAGCAGTATCTCAAGAAGAACAAGGATGTGACGCAGCTTGCCGAACTCCTTGGCCATAGTAGCTTAGACACAACAATGATTTATTTACAGAAAAGTCATGACGAACAAAAAAGAGACTTTAATAGAAATGTTACGTGGTAACATAGCGAACGTTCATGCAACTTGTGATTCATTCAAGGATGTGAGCATCTACGATGATACCGGCCATATAGATTTATCCTTCCTTGAGGTAATGTTGAAATTGCTCAACGAAGTGAAATCTGCAGAGCTGTGTCTCACCCGAAAGCTTTCCTATCTGCTTGCTCCTGACTTCGCAGACGAAACAGAGGGCAAGTCTTCCGGCAAGCAGGACGGGAAGAAGCTGTCAGCAGAGGAAGTCCTCAAGCAATGTACGTTCAAGGACAATATACTCTATCTGCCCAATGTGCAGCTGAGCAAGAAGACCTATGCCGACGTGAAGCTCTGGATAGAGGAAGCCGGCGGCAAGTGGACGGGCGGCAAGGTGCAGGGCTTCAGCTTCGATTTCGATGCCACCCGAGTGGCAGGCATACTGATGGAGGGCAAACGGTGCAATCTGGCCAAGGACTTCCAGTTCTTTGCCACGCCACCCGAGGTTGCCGACTGGCTGGTATCGCTGGCAGGCGATTTCAGTCCCGACTGCAAGGTTCTGGAGCCTAGTGCAGGAACCGGAGCCATCATCGATGCCATCCACAGGGTGCAGCCAGACGTGGTAGTAGATTGCTACGAGCTGATGCCGGAGAATAAGGAGAAGCTTTCCAGGCTGGATCATATCCGCCTGCTAGGCGACGACTTCACCCAGGCAGAGCACTCTTCGGAGTACGACCTGATAGTGGCCAACCCTCCCTTCTCGAAGAACCAGGACATCAGGCACGTGATGCAGATGTACCATGATCTCAAGCCCGGTGGAACCATGGCAGCCGTTACTTCAAGGCATTGGCAGCAGGCTTCTGAGAAGGTATGCAAGGATTTCCGCGCATTCCTGGAAGAAGTTTCCGCCCAGGTTTACGAGATAGAGGAAGGCGCCTTCAAGAAGAGTGGTACGGGCGTGGGAACTATCGCTATCGTGATTAATAAGAAATGAGTGAAAAAATAGCTAAACATCACTCATATGTTTGTCCTTTGACACACAGCAAAGATTTCGTACCTTTGCACCGTGAGAATTTTAACACAAAAAGAATTATGAGACAAATTAAGAACAAACATCGCAAGCGCACGCATCTGCTTGTTAATGTAGTACTGAGGACGTCCTGGTTTCAGTACACCGGCCGTCAGATGGGTCCGAACAAAACCGAGACAATGTGCTGGCTCGACAAGAACCGCAGAGGAAGAATCCGCTGCTACAATGACAGGAAAAATGACCGTGCCATCATCGTCTGGCTCGACGGCAGGTATTACTCAGCTCCTAATACGCGAGGCATATACCTGGAGAGAATCAGCATGAACATGGCAGAGTATAAACGATTAAATTCACATTAATAAATTATGAGTACCAATCAAGAACAGAATATCAATACTCAGGCAGCAGCCGAGGTAATGACCACCGACGAGTTTCATCGTCAGCTAGTAGAGAACACAGAGGCTATTAATAAGGAACGTGAGGAGTATGGGCATAAGCGCTCAGAGCTTCAGAAGGACCTCGATGACCAGAAGACCTTCTGCCAAGGCGCCAACCGCGAGCTTCAGCAACAAAAACTTGCGTTTAAAATGCTTGTCAACGGCAAGCAGAAAATATTCGAGCAGACAGAGTGCAACATCCGCGAAACCCTCAGCAAGGCGAACAAGGAATTCAACGAGAAGTATGCTAAACTGAAAAGCGAGCATTCTCTGAAAAACCTGCAACTTCAGAACGAGCGTCACAAGATTTTCGAGGCTTACCGCAATTCGGGGGGGCAAACCTTACCGAAGACTCTCAACAAATGTACCCGGAAGGTTGGAGCCGACCAAGACCTAAAGATGGAGGAGTAGAATAATGGGAAATAAGAAAAATATACAGTTGGTATAGATAAAATCTGCGAAGGTACCGATGCAGAACTTCATGGCGACCTGAAGTCATTCGGAACCATCCAGAAGGTTACCAAAGAGCTAGGCGAGTGGCAGGAGCAGAACGATAAGCGAGCCTTCTTTCTGATAACCGCCGACGTGAATACGGATGGTGCTCTCAACCTGGCTGTCGGCGGTGGCGGCGATGATAAGATACTCGCTATCATGATGCATGGAGCCATGAATGCCAACGAGGACCTGCAGAAGGCTCTGTACACGGCTTGCAAATTGCAGGATGAGATTGATATAGATAACAATAGTAACAACTAATTTTTAAGCAGATTATGGAAAATCAGAATAAAAATGCTGCAGCTAAGGTTGCGGCCAATGTGGAGGAAGAAAGAAAGCACCCTATCTTTGAGGAGTGCGAAGTGATGGTTGCCGGCAAGCCGGCACGTGAACACATGCTCAGCATGAACGGCATGTACATCTCGGGCATTACCGATGAACAGCTCAAGGAGATGTTCGAGAAACTGGTCGAAGTGCTGTGGAACGAAAAAAGTAGTTTTCTAGTCTATCATGTAATAAAGTGACAAATAATTTAATTTAGTCAATTCTCTAACTAAGGATGGCTGCCCGTGAGGGTGGCCATTTTTTCTGGAGCATAAATTTGGTTTTTCAGAAAAAGTGGTGTATCTTTGCACCCGAGAATTAGTAACACATTAAAATATATAGCTTATGGGACTGATAACGTATATACAAGGTTACTCCGCCATTATAGCGGTAGTACTGATGCCATTCCTGGTCAAGAGCAGGGTTCCCGCCTACTGGGTACTCTATCTTCTGTTCTGTACCATCCTTACCCCGCTGGTGGGGTATCCTCTATATCGGATCTGTATCCTCAAGAGATAGGGTTCAGTCCTTTGTCCTTCGTCTGCCTGTTACTATATTTGCATTACTAATTAGTAATGTATAAAGAATATGGTAACAGACAGTCTTGTTAAAAAGAAATTCGTTCACGAGACTCTTCAGGCAGGCATACTGAAGATATACTCCACCCAGGAGAACGTGGTGCGCAATCATTACAAGCGCCGTACCGGCCGATTGCTCACCACGCTTTCCGCTCACTCGTTCGACAGTCAGATATCGGGCGAGAACCGTACCATCTTCGTGCGGATCCTTCCTTATCTCCGTTTTCTGGATATGCAGTACCGGCAGCGAAACGACCGTGTCAGCAAGTTCAAGCGCAGGAACCTCGCGCTCTATAACCGCGTGGTCTGGGGTGTGCTGTATCACGAAACATTCCCTAAGCTTCGCTATGGCTTCAACGACGAAGTACGGAACAGTATACGTCAGGAACTGGAACAATCACTCAACCCACAAAAATCATAAGTTATGGCCAACAAACATTTAACGGAAGACGAAATCCGATATACCGTAGACGTGAAGACTGCCGATGCGCAGAAAGCCATCTACACCCTGGAGCAGCAGAGCAAGAAGCTGCGCTCAGAGAATAAGGCACGACTCAACCAGATGATCAGCCTGGAGGCAGCCGGAAGAAAAGAGTCGGAAACCTACAGGAACCTGAAGAAGCAGTACTCCGAGACCAGCAAGGAGATTCGCACGCTTACCAGCCGGATAGGCGAGCAGACCAGTCAGATTAATATCCTGGATATGAGTATGGTGCAGCTGAAGAAACAGCAGAAGAGCCTGCAGAAGGAACTGGATAATACCGTGCAGTCGCTCAATCCGGAGGCTTATGGTGTACTGGAACGGCGCCTGAAGGATGTTTCCGGACGCATCTCAGAACTGAAGCAGAACGCCAAGAGTTTTGGAGAACTCGCATCAGATGATACCGTGAATGGTGTGCTCCTGGGTAACCTTCTGACTAAGGGCGCAGAACTCTTCAGCGATAAGGTCCGGGAGTTTAAGGACTCCATCGCAGAGCTCATTAATGGCGGTCTTGAGATGGCAGAGCAGGCAGATGGTGTTACAAGGGCTTTCAATAACTTGAACCAGGAGGGACTGCTGGATAATCTCCGCAAGGCAACCAAGGGAACCGTAAACGATGTTCAGTTGATGACGGCTGCCGTACAGGCTAACGATTTCCGCATTCCGCTGGAAGACCTGGGCAAGTATCTGGAGTTTGCCCAGCTGAAGGCACAGCAGACGGGGCAGTCGGTAGACTACATGACCGACAGCATCGTGACCGGTATCGGCCGCAAGTCTCCGTTAATCCTCGATAACCTGGGTATCTCTGCAGCAGAAATCTCGGAGAAGACCAAGGAGACGGGCGACTTCATGAAGGCTGTGGCAGAGATTGTGGATACCCAGCTTGCCGAAGCAGGAGAGACCTATATCAGCGCAGCCGACCGGGCAGCCCAGAAGACGGTAGAACTGCAGAACGCCCAGAAGGCTCTGGGAGACGAAATCCTCCCGCTCAAGGAACAATGGGATGATGCCTATGCAGATATGCAGCTGAACACCATCAGTCTCATTTCCTGGTGTGTAAAGCATCAGGGCGTGGTGAAGACGCTCGGCATTCTGCTCACAGCCTTCACGGTTGTAGCGATAGCTACCAGCAACGCCATCAAGACGAATATCGTTGTAACCAAGGGTGCTGCTGCAGCCCAGCAGGCATGGAACGTAATCTGCGCTACCGGAACCGGACTCATGAAACTTCTGCAGGCGGGCTTCCTCCTGCTTACAGGTAGAGTTACCCAGGCAAAGGCAGCATGGGCATCGATGAACGCCACCATGAAGGCAAGCGTCTTCGGCCTGATTGCTGCAGGAGTAGCTCTCCTCGCCATGAAGCTCTGGGATATGAAGAAGGCAGCCGATGCGTCAACGCTGGCACAGAAGGCGCTCAACAATATCAGGGCAGAGGCACAAAAACAGGTTGTGGAGGAAAAACTGAAACTGGAGAACCTGATAAAGGTGGCGAAAGATGAAAAACTATCCATGGACGAAAGATACAAGGCCGTGGACGCTCTCAACAAGATAGTTCCTCAATATAATGCTACCATCGACAAGACTACAAAGAAGTTCAGGGCATCGGATAAGGCTCTGAAGGCTTACATCAACAATCTGGTGAAACTCTATGAGGTACAGGGCGCTAAGAAGCAGATACAGAGTCTTGCCGAGCAGCGGGCTGAGCTGGAGGTTAAACTTGCCGGCGCAAAGAAGAACCTTTCCGGCGCAAAATCAGCACAAGGTGTTTCTTATACCACATCCTGGGGCGCGGTAGGTAACACACAGAGCGATGCAGTCGGTCACTTCCAGTCGCAGGTCAATTCGATATCGAATAGCATCAAACAACTCGATGCGCAGATTCATACCATTACAGGCGCCTTCGGAAAGGATATCATGACGCAGACCGTGGAGGAGTCGTCAGAGCCGGAAGTTCCGGACAGCGGCATCGGAGGTGGTGGCGGCCATACCGGAACCGTAAATACTAGCACCACACAGCCTAATCCTGACGATATCGCATCGAAGAGATTTTCAGAAAACCGACAGGCAGATATCGATGCAGCCAACCAGGACTATCAGCAGGATGTGAACAACTGGAACATGGCTCTAGCTCGGAAGAAGGTGTCTCAAGAGAAGTACGACCTCGCCATGCAGGCTCTGAAGACCCAGCATACCGCCAACATCCTCGCCATCGAAACCTCGTATAGCGAGCAGTCGCAGAACATCGGAATTGCGGATGGCGCAAAGAAGAAATCACTCCAGGATAAACAGCAGGAGAACCTCCGGGCTGCAGAACAGGCTCACTTCGAGCAGCAGGTGGCAGTAGAACAGGCTTATCAGGATGCCCTGGCAAAGGTGATGGAGCAAGGGGAGACGCAGCAGGAACTGACCCTGGAACAGCAACGCGACCAGAAACTGGAAGTTCTGAAGGGATATTATCAGGCTGCGCTCAATATGGCCAAGCAGAACGGGGAAGATACTGCACAGCTGGAGAAGGCATATAAAGATGTGCAGACCCAGATAGAGAAGGAGTATATCACGAAACAAAAAGAACTGCTTGACGAACAGGATGACAAGAAGAAGCAGGCTAGGCAGGCTCTCGGTTTTGACCAGCAGAGCGAATACGACCGGCAACTTGAGTTACTTCAGCAGGCACTCGACAACCAGTATATCACTCAGCAGGAATATGAGCAGAGAGTGCAGCAACTGAAGAAAGAGTCCTTCGCAAAGCAGGCGGAGTACTATACAAACCTCTTCAGTAATGCCGTGACTTCGCTGCAGAATGCCGAGATGGCGAATGTAGACGCCAAGTATGACGCAGAGATTAAGGCAGCCGAGGGCAATACGGCACTCCAGGAGAAACTGGAGAAAAAGAAAGCCAACGAGAAACTGAAGATACAGAAGAAGTATGCTGACGTAAACTTCGCCATGCAGGTAGCTCAGATTATCTCTAATACTGCAGTATCTATCATGAAGGCACTCGCCGATTTGGGACCTATTGCCGGACCTGTTGCTGCAGCCCTGATGGGTGTGACGGGTGCAGCTCAGTTGGTTGTGGCAAATGCAGAGCGCCAGAAGGTGAAGCGCATGACCCTCAACGGAAGCGCCAGCGGTTCTTCTTCGGTAGGTTCCCGTGTGGCAAGCGGACGCGAGAGTGGTGGACGTATCGATGTAGAGCGCGAGCAGGATGGCAAACACTTTAACGCCGAGTATGCACCAGGTAAGCGCGGGTACGTAGATCATCCTACCGTCATCGTAGGCGAGGGACCTAGGGGCAGGAGCAAGGAGTGGGTGGCATCGAATGCAGCCCTGGAGAACCCTACCATCGCTCCGCTCATCAACATGATGGATGCAGCCCAGCGTGCCGGACAGATAAGAACCTTCGATATGAGCAAGTATCTGATGGCCATGCAGGGCAGGGCGCTGGGTGGAAGCATCGCCCGTCAGTCTGCCCGGACCAGTCAGGAAATCGCTCCGGGAGGGGCAGATTTTTACGTCCGGACGCAGGAATCTGCGCATCGTGACGCAGGAAACGCTACGTCGGGACGCAATAATGACGAGCTCCTGGAACTGCTCAGAGAGCTCAAGAGAGACGGAATCCGCTCGTTTGTATCACTCTCGGATCTGGATGCCAAACAGGAACTGAGAAACCAGGCGAGAAAGTTTGCTAAAAAATAAAATCTTCTGAACATGAAAATAACAAATCTGGATAAAGGAAAGGCCTACCAGCTTGGCGAAGACGCCAAGCTGGAGGTAGAACGTACCAATCCGTTCTTCAACGATTACGGGGAGACGACCTCCCCGCTGGATATTCCGGCAAGCGATTACAACCGCATGATACTGGGCTATCCCGATACCTTCGGTATGAGGGACAAGATGGTGGCTACGAACGTAAGCATCGAAGACGGCGAGTATTTCGCCCAATGCCGGCAGATAGTTCTCTCGGCACAGCACAAGGGAAACATCTCCTCTTCATTCTATATCAACGATGGGTCCTTCTACTCGAAGATACAGAACGTAAAGCTGAAGAGCATCTTCAAGGACGAGATGATACCCGGGTGCACGACCGTAGACGAGTGTATCGAGTTCTGCAAATCTCTCGTAGGTGGCAAAAACGAGAACTATGATATCTTCCCGGTTCTGCTTACCGATGACTCTGGCAGGGATACCGAGTACAACTACAAAATACTGAACTGGGGATGGAATAAAGGTACTATGCGTACTGCCAGCTACTGGAGATATAAGGAAGGAGGCGGTTACGAATACGTAACAGCTCACGAGATGTATACCTATTCTCTGGGCGTTGACTCGCCGTATTTTGCGGGTGAATGGCTGCTTACTGATCATGTAAACGAAATACCGATATCTCTGACGAAGGGATATTATATATCTCCTTTTATCCGTGCCAATTATTTGTTGAAGCGGATTTTCAAGCATTTCGGGTATGACCTCAAGGAGAATTTCTTCACCAAGACGGCTCCATTCAATAAGATGGTTGTCTTGAACAACGTGATAGACGTGCTAGTGAATGGACATATCCGTGTCGAAGACCTTCTGCCAGACGTGTCAGTATCTGATTTTCTCTCAGTTTTTCGGAAAAAGTTCCTCTGCGAGTTCGTTTCTGATGAAGGAACTCATACTGCAGATATCATCTTCCTGAAAGATGCGATAGACAGTAAGCCGGTTGCGGATCTTACCCGCCAGATGACTGAAGAACCTACCTTATCTTATAAGGCTGCATCCGATTATAAACGTGTGGTACTGCGCCCGAAGTATCAGGCGGATAGCGATACAGAGGATAGTTACGATGATATTAAGGATATGGTATCGAAAAATTCTGGCGCCTACTTTGATAGCGCAGACGGTTGCTTCTATAAGAAAGGTTATTCCGGCAACTACAGCGTGAAAGTAAAAATAGGTGGCTGTTCTCAGAGCTACGATTCTGGAGATGATGATATTGATACTCAAGATGTAGAAATACCAGAGATGATACCGGAGGTTCGTACGCTCCAGTATAGGGAAATCTTAGACGGGGAGACCGTGTCAAGAGACATGGACAGGCAACTGTATATCGGCGATTACGCTACGCTGAATTCATCGATGAAAGTTACAACGGAAGACGGAGAAGAGGTAAGTGAATCGACTCCTACGTTGCCCGTCATGCTCGCCTTCCCTTACGTATCTTCAGATGGTATAGCTTGCGGAACCGTGACAGCATATGATACGCATCTGTATTCAAATGTCGGGTTCGGCTCGCATCATCAGGGAGAACAGACACCCCGGAAGATATTCGATTATTCCCTGGTGTATAATGGTGAGGATGGTATCTATGAAAAGTTCTACCGGCAGTATGATCTCCTGTTGCGCAATTCACTCCAGGAACTCAAGGTAAAACTGCTCCTCTCCCAGTCGCAGAAGCAGAACCTGCCTTCTTATGCGAAGGTTGTGATCAGAGGCGTAAGTTTCTTCTTCAACAAGCTGAAGTTCACCCTCGGAGGAAAGAGCGAACCAAGGGAAAGCGAGCTCAGAACCATCGCTCTCACTACTCCTGTTAACGAGGAAGAGAGCCTGGAAGATATGATGCCGGCAATGACCTGCAAGTACCAGTGGCTTGGATTCGAAGAGACGGTAGAGGTTTCTGAGAATGACTATAAAAAATCAGGTAACGACCAGGACCGCACTTTCAAGATCATTTATCCTCCTCTCCCTTCAGCTGAATATGTTGGCAAAAAATACGGCCTGCAGAAATCATACGTAAGCCAGAAAACCCGACACGCAACGATGTTCCGTCACAGTAAATGGGTATACCATTGTACGACCGTCTGGCTGGAATGCATACCGATTTCGTAGGATATTGTCCTTTATTATATACCTGTATTATCTTAACTTTGCAATATAATCAAAGCAATTTTAAGATGATACAGGTTTTATTATATCCAGATGCTCTGAGCATGGTAGGCTCCATGAATGCCTTTGAGATATTCAGTACCTCGAAGGCTGATGTGGTTTTCGCTCTACGCTATAAAGGCTCAAGCGCAAACATCGTTCAGCACACTTATACGCCGAACGATAAGAACCGGATTACGTTATCCGTCAAGGATATCATCCTTCCTCTTCTCAGCTTTGAGGTAAAGGACAGTAGTGAACCTTATGCTCAGCCGAACATCATGAAATCCTTTGTGGCAACGGTTTACGAGGTTGGCAGCGAAGGCAGCAAGAAGGAGTTCACCTTCTCCGTGATACGTGCCGGTGTGGACAGACTCTCTGATTCGGCTACCAATTTTCTGAAAAACAATTTCCTCACCTGGCAGCCGCAGGTGAAGGCCGTAACCTATTATTCTCCGGAATTCCTTACCTATTACGCAACTGCCACCAGCGTGATGAAGTGCAAGGCATACATGTGGAATGGGACCGCCTACGAAGAGAAGGAAGTGGTACTGATGAACCATATGAATGCCGGAACCGTTTATACCGTGCCGGTACAATACGCCATTATCGCCAAGAAGATAGGCGGTTCTATCCAGCCATCTTATTACGATATCTGGGTAGAACAGGACGGGAAGCGGGTTACCTACGTACAACGCTACTATGCTAGCGACATGAAGAGCGAAGAAGAAGAGTGGTTCCTCTTCGAAAATTCGTTGGGAGGTGTAGACTGTTTCCGCGCTTACGGCAACAGCGAAAATACTGCAGAACATACCCACAATGTAGCGGAAATAGAGGAAGACTCTGAGGAGTATCGTGTAGATACCACCCGCAAGTTTAAGAAGAACACCGGTTTCCTGGATAAGAAGGAGCGCCTGTGGATGCTCGATTTCTTCCCGTCTCTGGGTAAGTATGTTTACCATGGCAATTCTCTTCGTAAGATAACCGTTACCGAGAGTGACGTGAACTACGAGGCGAAGGAGCTGCCTTCGAACTATACCTTCACATATAAATATTCAGATGCCCGTCCGTACCTGAACCTCACGAGGTCAGATGCCAGCGATTTCAAACAGATGGATATCCATCTACCCGAAATCGGAAATTTTACTATCGCCCCTCGCTTAGTTGAGTTCCCACGTCAGCTGCTGAGTGGAGGGGTGCTCTTCCCTGTTCAGGAGCCCTATTCGGAAACATGGGGTGTTACTACTGCAGACGCTCTCTTTAACTACTTTGCAAGTACTCTGACCGACCGATATAGTGGCGGAGGAGGTATTGGCCATCAGCACTTCAACATCGAAGTGTTGAACGGACTGTCTTATGATTACGGTTATATCCTGTACCAGGGCGACAGAATAAAGGCAGGTATGGCAGATGACTGCACTCCTGGAGGCGCGCTCGAGAAGAAGATGCTGCGCAAGGATATAGATGATACCGCCAAAGGTAAGATTACCTTCGAGGATGTGATAACTCTGCTGAAGGGGTTGAAGCTTGGAGACGGAAAGAGTCAGATAACCGGCGATGGATTGGCGAAACTCTATGCCTTCATGACATACAATTTCGTTTCCGGAGCTTATGGTTCCGGCGCAAGTATCGATAATAATGGTGACGCAGAGATGAACAGCCTGTTCGTCCGTCAGTTCATCTCTGCTCCTAAGTTCGTCTTCAACGAAATCTCTGTAACCAAAGCAGAGCAATGGAATACCAACGGCTATGGAACCATCGAGAGTGTAGATACCGGGAAACACATCATCGCTCTACATCTGGAGGGAAACGATTACGGATCTCTGCAGGTGGGAGATATCTGTCGCGGTATCTATGCCGATATAGATAACGCCCATGGTTCAGATAAAAATACCGAAGGCGCGTTGGATGATTGCAATTTCGTTCTGCATAAAGGTTTCTTCACTACTTACTTTTATGTGAAGAAAATCATCACTAGCGAGAAGGGTAAGTTCGTATTCGAATATGGTAAACGTTCGGAGGCAACTCCGGATCCTTGCGCCTATATGGATTTTGCGCAGTATGGTAGCTTTACCGATGATAAGCGCCAGAGTAGCATGTATTTTTCTTCGAGGGGAAACAGCTATATCGAGGTGCTGGATGGTGTATGCAACTGGGAAGTGCTGCCGCAGAATCGTGTGGCGAGATACGGATGGCTTAGTGGTCTGGCTTTGACTAAAAGGGATGGCAGTATTGTGCGTCCGGAGGGTAATGGTATCTACGTGCAGGATAATATCTACTTCGGTGGCAACATCAACTACCTGCAAGGTCTTTCCGGGCTCGATGACCTGAAGAACGAGGCGAAGGCTTATGATGTGAGTCTCTCGCAGTATCAGAGTGTCATCACGGTAGATGATATGGGTAATGTCATTAATGGTCTCTATACTCAGGACGAGGGCAAGGCTACCAAGCAATACCGCATCTCTACGGCCGTCTTCGTGCGTAAGGGTATGGATATCCTGCTCGAAGAAGATACGAATAGCGAGGACGTGACAGAAGGCCATTATCGCTTGTATGTAGTAAGCGAGGACTGCGACGTGGAGGTGAAGAACTCTACCGTTTTCATCAATGGTATCAGGAATATCAAGGATGGTGTTGCCGGAACTGCAGATGACGCCAATTTCGATTACGCAGCTATGCGCAAAATGTCGGATGCGATGGTGACCATCGTTGTAGAACTGGAGGGAAAAACCTCGAAGACGGTGCAGATGCCTATCCGCATTCAGCACGACAGCCTTCCTTTTATGGTGTGCGATCTGAGCAACGAGAGTGCATCGGTAGCATGGAATACCAAGACAGCTAAGTACATCGGCTTGCCTATCAAGACTAAGGTTTCCCTCATGTATCATAACGAACCATGGGCGATATCCTCGCTCAATATCTCTAAGGTTGCCGGACTGAAGGCATCGATGAGTATTGACGGCAAGGCAAAGATAATCACCATTGATGCTGATAATCTTACTGCCGATACGCTCGACCAGGTTACGAAGATGAATATCACGGTTGTGGGCAAATATGCCGGAGCCAGCTACGAGTATACCCGAGAGCTTACAATTTTAAAATCGTCTGATACCGTAGTCTACGAACTGGTACCATCTGCCGATAGCGTGATTATAGACAATCAGGGCAATATGAGCGCACAAAGTATCTCATGCGATATATGGGCAACATCATCCGACGACAAGAGATATAAGCTGACAGAATTACCAGCAGGGTTTCATCTGAAGCATGGAACTACTGATACTCCTGATACCGACATAGAGATAGGTGCAGAGGTATCTGTGCCGAGTGATGCCCGTCAGGTGGTGTTCGCTTTATACGATGCTTCGGGAAATGTGATGGATAAAGAAAGCGTTCCGATACTCACCTGTGGAGCGGATGGTGATGGATATGAGTATATCTATTATCTCTCCGATCAGTCTGAATCGAATTTCATTACACAGCCTTACCGTCGAAATGGCGTTTTGCAGCCTATGGGGTGGCAGGATGATCCGATGGAGCCGACTCGGGAGAAGCAGTATGTATATGTGGCATACAAGACGGGAGAGGTAGGAGCGGATGGCAGTTTCTCTGAACCTAAGCTCTTCAACCGTTACCCGAAGAGCATTTCAAGCATCGAAACCTGGTATTATGCTGGAAATAGTTCTGAAGTAAACAGGGATCCGACCGAATTCAGAAAAAATGGCAGTCAAGACTTCAATAAAATTGCCTTTAATGATGCCACTCCGTGGCTATGGATAATGAAAATCACACGGTTTACGGATGGGGACGAAATTACAAACTTCTCATGCGGAGGTTATAAAGCGAAGGATGGCCAGAATGGTAAGGATGGCGTTGGTCTCATCGTAGGCTATCAGTCTTCAGCTTCAGAACCATCAGTTCTTCCTTTCCTGAAAACGCTTGCCGAATATACTAAAGCGCAGGATAATATTGGCAGCGGCTGGACCAAGACGGCTCCAGCTACGGGAGGTAAGAGTATCGTGCTGGGTGGTAAGATTACAACAGATGAGATTATCGACCGATACAACAGCAGTAGTAACGCATGGAGTTCAGAGGAGAGTGAAATTCTGTTAGATGGTATCAAGCAGAAGAAAACTTTCTATAAGACTCCTTCCTCTCTTGGTAACAACGGCAATTGCATACGTCGTATTAAGGTTGTCAACCATTTCCGGGATAGCTATCTCAGAGTGATGCTGAAGTCTTACTCTGAAGCTAACTACGACCTGGTATGTATCTCTCGTCTCTATCTGCCGTCTGAGGTTATCAATAGCGAGGGCAATCAGATAAAGGAAGATAGCGAATATCTCAACAGATCGGAGCATGCCTATGTAGTAAGCGGCGATGGTCAGAGTCTTGTTGCTAAATTATCCATGCCTGATGCAGGAGAATATTATTTCTTCATCGGATATTTCAAGGATGGCGGCACAGACAGCTACGGCGACTATGGTCTCTTTGCCTGGCAATCGATGATAGCTCTTACTGAGAGTTTATGGCGTACCGACGGAAACGTAGATGCCGTAGGCAACATAACCTGGAGTAAGGCGATGCCGATGCAGGCTGAATCCGTCGTCATGGAGCGTGCCTATATCGCTACAACTAACGATACGGTGGCGCCAGCTAGACCTTACCGCGCAAATGGTATTCTACAGTTAGGATGGACGGCAAAACGACTGGCTGTATCGTCTACAAACCGGTTCATCTGGGAGTCTGTTCGTACAGGAAAGCATGGTACTGACTCTGTTCAGTACGATTGGAGCCAGCCTGTTGTGGTAGCCAACTTCGCCGAAGCCGGAAAGATGGGTAAGAACGGCTGCATCGTCCGGAATTCCGAAGGATGGAAGAGCGGGGCAACGTATCATAATGATTCTGCCCTGACCCTGGAACAGAAGTATATCGACCTGATTTACATCGAGGATAATAATGCTAACGATGGCTGGTCTGTCTACCAATGTAACGTTACGCATACGGCTACGGGCAGTTCCTTCGACCCTTCAGCAGTTGACTCTAACAACAATAAGCTATGGGTAAAACTGAGTGATGCCGGTCCGATGTATTGTCCTCTTATCGTGGGAAAGAATGCGGTTCTGAAGTTTACCCAAGGCCAGCAGTTCAACCTGATGGAGGGTAATAATATCTTCGGCTCATTCCGATGGGTGAAGGATAATGCGGATTATGCGTTCTGGATAGGTGGTACTGAAGGCAGCACGGCTACTACTTCAATCACTAGGGGTGGTAAGTTCAAGACGACCGAAGCTGATATTACTGGTAAGATTACTGCAACGAGCGGAACGTTTAACAACGTTACAATCAGCAGCGGTAAAATTGCAGGATTCGCCATCAGAGGAAACTCGCTTACAAACGATTCATGGGAGAACGACGCATCTGTCATTTTCCGCAACGACAATAAAAAATGTTTTGCAGGAATAGGTGGAAACGTACTGCCAGTAGAGACAGGAGTCAGAGCTGTCGCACGATTCGAGAACGAGGACAAAACAAACCAATGGAATATTCGCAACAATTACGCAATGTACCTCTCAGCTAAGAACGGCCTATATAACTTCGCCTTCTATGGTAATGGAAGTGGAATTTTAAACGGCGCAATCGAAGGATATGGATTCCAGACAGTTCAAGCAAATGATTCGAAAACATGTTACGGATTAATTCCCCAAAAGGCATTGAGGTTTGTCGTAACCGTTACAGCCAGCGGCGCATCGATGGCCCTGCCTAAATTATCTTTGCTATGCAACTTCCTTGGTATTTCGAAAGGTACAGAATTCTTCGTCGAATTAGGTATAAAAATTGAGTTTTCTGGGGCAAGGTATACAATGATCTATGGCAGAACGGACAAAGTGAACGATATGAATACGGACGAGTTTCCTTCAGTATCATGGAATCAAAACATAACTTATAACCCAGTACATACAAATATGGGGTACAATTACTTTGTATCTGGATATAATGTTATTGCATTAACATACAGAAACGGAAATTACGCTGCTTCATTGTTAAATGGTTCTTTGGAAACAAAAAGTTAATATATAAGGAAAATAGTATGAAGATAAATCTGGAAAGAGTAGAGGTCTTTACTGACCTCAGTAAGACACAATGCGCAGTAATGGATATGCGCAAGGAGATAGCTAACGTCATCTATGAGCGCGGGCAGGGATTAGCCTGCTCCGTGCTCGCCCATAAACTCTACGAAACGCAGGGCGAGGTGGAGATTGACGATAGCGAGAAGGAAATCATAAGTCGTGTAGCCGAGCAACTGCTTACCCCGGCTGCAGGCGAAGGAGTTATGAAGCAGATAAAACCAGAATAGTATTATGGCAGCAGTAAATATCAACGACGTAGCCAGCCAGCTGAATACGGCATCTCGCCTTGTGGTGAGTACCGACTTCTTCTGGATCTACATGGCTAACGGCTCGCAGGTTAAGATACCTGCCGAGTTCGCAAGGGCTTACCTGATCGCAGGTATTAAGCCAGTAATCAATAACAACGGCCATTGGGAGATAGGCGGCGAAGATCTCGGTGTAGTAGCCGAGGGAAAGACCCCTCAATTTCGTGGCGGCGCAATGGGTATCGAGGTGAGCTATGATAATGGCAAAACGTGGTCTCAGGTAGTAGCCTATACCGATATAGACCCAGACCTGGAAACTCTTGCCGCGGCTTATACCAAGGTAACGCAGGGCGAAGCTGACCGAGTGAAGGCTGAAAGTACTCGTAATAGCAACGAAGCCGCACGTCAGAACGCCGAAACTGCTCGCAATAATAACGAGACGGCACGCAAGACGGCAGAAACCAAGCGACAGCAGGATACCTCTGCCGCCATTACCAACTCAAAGACGCAGACCGACCTCGCTAAGGAAATGAACGATCATCCACCCAAAATGGGAAGCAACGGAAACTGGTGGCAATGGGACCTCTCCAAGCATGAATATGTCGATACGGGTGTCATTGCTCGAGGCGGCGCTATGTATCCGTCATTCCGCCAGCATCGTAACAAGTTACTTATGATTGATTACGGAAGCCATGTCGTAGAACATGTTGTCAAGCGTAGAAACAAGTTAGTCATTAAAGTTTAATAAATATATGGCAGATAATACAAATATCATTGTTGTTGGTAATGTCGCCTTCACCGATCAAGGTACCTGGAAGTCGGACTACTCATATGAAGAGGATGGACAGACTGTTAGAGGCTACGATGAAGGGGATATAGTTCATACATCTACAGGAGTCTATGCGTCACTGGAGGATGGTAACACAACAACTCCTTCGGATACAAACACCAAATGGCGCAGATGGCTCGATAAGACACCAACCATCAAGGCACAGAGTGCAGCCGACGATGCCAACAAGGCAGCAAATCTCGCTCAGAGTGCAGCCAATACTGCACAAGAGCAGGCTACAGCTGCAGCAGCACAAGCAGCTCTAGCTGAGACAAAGGCTACTGAGGCAGATGCTGCCGCCAAACGAGCCGATGCCAAGATTGCACAAATGGATGGATTGGCAGGTCAGATAGCCACAGGCTTCATCGCACCATCGCGTATGAACCTGACCTATCTCCCGGAGATAAGCCTACGCAACAAGGTGGCACAGCGCATCACAGCCCAACTCATACCGAGCTACCTCCCTCAGAGCGTGCTCTTCCAGCGTGCCGAGGGCGACTCGCTGGTGGCAGACCCAAGCGGCAACCTCATCGTCAAGGGCGAGGGCACGACCAAGTTCTGGGTCATCCCCACAGCCAACACACCGCTTTGGCAAGAGGTGAGCATCACTATACACCAGCCACGCCTTCGCCTGTCGGCATCGGGAAAGCTACGCAAGGTGGGCTCATCATTACGCATCATTTAAATCACATTGTTTAATCAATTAAATACAGTTTAATTATGGCATTAACATCAGAAGAAGAGGCTAAGGTCAAGGCTATCATCGCAGCCTTCGACGGGGCGCAGCAGGTGGCAGACCTCCCTGCTGCCGACACTTCCTCGACAGACAAACAGATTGAGGTCTACGATAGAAAGACGGGCACGGCACAGCAGATGTCGCTCAAAGACGCTGTAGATATGGGACAGAATCTTTGGTGCGGGCGTGTCTGGAATCTAGACAACGCAACCCCTCAGGCAGCAACCTATGTGGGATCGCTTGAGCTCTTGAGAGAGCTGCCAATTCAGCTTGGTCTCGGTTGCTACCTGGTCAAGAATGACCATAGCCGCCGAAAACTCGACTCCAAAGATCATCACAAATATGCCACAGGAGAGGCTGCAAAGTTAGACGGATCAGAGGGACATTACCAGTGGGGATGGAACCGTAAGTTCTATCTGGTATTCAAGACCGTAGGCCGCTTGTTCTATATGAAGGTTGGACTTACTCCAATCAAAGGTGAATATAACTACACAATCCCTATCGGATCACGTTCCGCCTCTGGCCATGCCACTTTAGAGCGCAGCACAGGTCGTCTGGTTAGCTTCCTTAATACAGGCGCAGACTACAGAGGTGGCAATAACGATGCCACCCTCGACAACACCAACCGCTCGTTCCTCGGCAAGCCAGCCTGCAACAAAAACACAGAGTACTGGCGAGCTGCGGCCAGAAAGAACGGAACGGGGTGGCTCTGTTCCTCGATGCGCCACTTCGCCGTGACCGCTGCGCTCTTCGGGGTTATCTTCGGCACCCACTACGCACAGGCGGCAGTCAACACAGAGCGAGATGCAAACGGACTCTATCAGGGTGGTCTTGGTCCTGGCGTGACACAAAAAGACTGGAGTGCGTGGAATAGCTACAACGGCTGCCGCCCGATCGTCCCGATGGATGCCGGTCTCGACCTGGGCGATAGCTGCGGAGAGACTACCGTCAATGTACTCAACGATGACGGCTCTACCTGGTATGCGGCCAAGGTCAACTCCTTCTTCGGTCTTAAAAACTCTTACGGTCATCTCTGGTATCATATGGATGATGAGTTCGTAAGGGTCAACGAAGATACGACAGTCACCCACCTTGTAGCACCTTCCATCTATGGTTCATGGACAATCGGCAACGAGACGGGCATGAAGGCCTACAGCACCTCCATCAAAAAAGGTGAAGGATGGGTGACCATGCTCTCCATGGACAACCTGGAGAATTTTCCAACGGCCGTCGGAGGCAGCCAGACTACCTACTGGTGTGCTTATTATTGGAATACGTCCGGCGCAACAAGCGGTTTCCGTCTCTGCCTTCGTGGTGGTGCTGTTAACGATGGTGGTCTATGCGGTCTTTCGGCGCTCTACGATAGCCATGTTGTCTCGGATGCCTACGTGTACTGCGGCGCCGCTCTCTGCGAAGCAGTAGAGGAGTGGCCAGTCGAACCAGTGTACGTGGCGGCCTAAAGATTTCATGAGTTTGCTGGGTGTACATAAGATTACTGGGTGTACATAAGAGACCTGAGTACACACGGCGAAGCCGAAGCACCCAGCGAGCTCTGCTCGCTTCAATAACCGCCTTTGGCGGTCGGCGATAAAAAATTTTAGAAAAAAGTTCTTTGACATACTTCCATACCGATTATTTTTAGTATCTTTGCAGCGGTATTCATAATAATACCAGGTTGTGACCCTAGGTGCTGGTTTCCGTCTCTGCCTTCGTGGTGGTACTGTTAACAATGGTGGTCAATGCGGTCTTTCGACGCTCAACGATAACAATGATGTCTCGAATGCCAACGTGAACTACGGCGCCGCTCTCAACTTTAACATATCTCAATACGGGGTGTTTGCTCTCCGTTCGAGACAACAGGGTCAGACCTCGCCCCATGGCGAAACATACACATAGTTCATCTAGCTGGTAGATGATGACAATAGGGTCATCCGGTCGAAGGTTATAGGATAAAAAAATAGCAGACAACAGACATTACACAGTTTCACACAATTACACAGACATTACACCGCTTATGAAAAGATTTGGTAACATTTCTCCACAAGTCGAGACAAATGACAACTTTCGTCGGGCTTTCTATAATTATGCCCGACAAAAGATGTCTCGCAGGGGTGTGCAGAAATTTGATGCCAATCTAGATCATAACATAGAGCGTATGCTTGAAGCATATGCAGCCCAGACTTGGCATACATCAGGGTATGTATCTAAGGATATAGAATACCCGAAGCATCGCCAGCTTAACAAGTTGCCAGTCATAGATCATGTCATGCAACACGCAGCCCTCAATCCTGTAGAGGATGATATACGTAACACCATCTACTACCATTGCCCAGCAGGTTCTAAGGGCAAGGGCACTCACTATTTCTACAATCTTGTCAAGAGAGATATATTCAACTCTCCACAGCAAGATACATTTTATTGCCTTCCTATGGATATTCACCACTATTTTCAGTGTATAGATCACAACTTGCTCAAGAGTGAATATCGCCGCAAGATTAAAGACAGAAAACTCCTCTCCTTTATAGATGAGGTAGTTGACTCGTTCAACCCAGGAATCGTACTTGGAGTAAAACTAGCCCAGCTACTGGGTCAGCTCTTTCTCGCCCGGTTCGACTATCTGGCACTCAGATGCTTCGATATCATCGACGACCCTGAAAAATTCCACTATTGGCAAGCTCGCTATGTGAGCGACATGCTTGTTACCTGTCGCACTCAGCAACAGGCTCAACTACTATGTGGGGGGGGTCAGCTTTCTTAATGAGCGTTTCGAAAAGTTCTGCCGCCATGGACTCCATCATTATTATCGTTTCATGGATAACATCTATATTCTCCATGAAGACAAAGTTTTCCTGCGTCTGATGGCGGAGTTAGCTGTCATGCACCTAGCTCGTGATTGGCATCTCTCAATAAACAAGTCGTGGGGAATCCATCGAACTTGCGATGGTATAGATTTTTGTGGGCAGGTCATCTATGCCGACCACGCACTCTTGCGAAAACGGTTTAAGCATGATCTCTGCAAGCAGGTGGCTAATCTTCGCAAACATGGGTTTACACAGAGACAAATAGAGCTCAAGGCAGCTTCACGCCTTGGGTTAGGAATTCACGCCAATTCAAAAAACTTATATAAAAAAATCGGTATGGAAAGATTCGGAAAACTCGTTAAGGCTCGCAAATCTCGTGTGCCTTTCGAGGGAATGCAAAAATCACAGCAGCAGTCCATTGAGGACATTATCTGCCATGAGGGACAAGATGAGAACAAATTCCTCATCCAAGTGATTGATTACAAGGTTGACGACTCTGTCATAGAAAAAGAGGTCGTACAGGTAGAAGAGACCGCTGCCGATGGCAGCACTCATTTGGTCAGCAAAGAGATGCCTAAGAAACGTCTCTCACTGCGCTATCGTATCATCGACCATTTTGAAGGAGAGAGCGAGGTCTGGCAAACTGTAGAGCACTATCTATATACAGGTTCCAAGATTCTCATAGATCAAGCCCTAAATGACTTCTGTCGTGATGAACTTCCATTCTCCACCGTTGTCGCAGAACTGCACAACAAGTTTAAAAAGAAGTTTTATAAATTTACTTAACGATGAAAAAGGTATATTTATCTCGCAAAAGTTACGTCAGATTTGACGATGACCATTTCCTGCTTTACATTGGTGAGCAGAAAGTAGAAAACTATCATCCCGAGACTTCCGGTACTTCAGATACAAAATCTGAAGCTTCAGATTCGGGTAAAACCGCCTTCAGTTACGAAGGTGATGAAGCCGATGGTTCTACCAAGATTAAGGCAAAGTCTGCTACTTACGGTGATTTCACGGCAGGTTTGGTACGAACCAAATACAGCCAGAATCAGGTAGAGGCAATCTTGGCCAATCGAGGAGATGGAGATAAGAGCCACGAAGCAGAGTTCGATGCTTATCAGGCCTGGAGAATACAAGCCAAGCAGATAGCCCAAGAAGTTCTTGCAAGAGAACTCTAAACGTATCATAATACGAGATCGGGCTGAGGTAGCAGGTTTCTTTGATGTTTTTACATCATATGATATTCCAACGGAAAATGAAATTTCAAAAATGCTCGACGAAGGTTACGAACTTGAGATGTACATCATCGAAGGGCGCATACATGTAGAGTGCTATCCGCGTGATTTGTAGGAAAGTAGGATTGTAGGAGAAAAATCTCCTACAATCATTATATTAAAATACGCCTTCATACCCTATAAGATCACGATTCGCTTCTTTGCAATCCTGAGGGGTGTAGATGTTTGTAACCTTCACTGACGAGTGTCTGGCTTGATCTCTTACCGTAAGTAGATCGGTTTTTGCTTTAATCATATTAGTGATTCCCGTATCCTTCAGGCTGTAGAATTTATAGAAATCACTTAATCCCAACGTCTTTTTTACATTGTCGACCCAAAATCTAGAGAATCTTTCAGCCAGTATCGGCGTCATTCCCGGGCGGAACTTTTTCCCGAAAAGATAGAAGTCGGGCGGCGCTGAAAAAATATCCAATTCTTCCATCAATGCGATGACATGATTCGGGATAGTAACGATGGCATCATGCCCATTTTTAGTATATGCGCCATTAAGAGTTAATGTCTTCTTTTCCCTAGATATATCCTTGATTTTCAGAAAAGTCATCTCGTGAGGACGAACAAACAAGTAGTGAAGGATATAACAGGCTAAAAGAAAGTGCTTATTCTCCTTCTCTAGATATGACTTAATTTGCAATAGTACGTCATTTGGTATGACACTTCGATTCTTCGGACCCAGTTTTGTGGAGGCGTTAACGCCTTCAGTCGGATCCTTCTGGACATACCCTCTCTCTATGAGATAGCCGGAAAACGATTTCAGCCAACCAATATAGTTATTTCTCGTTCGCAAGGTATTATTTCTTTCAACGAGAACGTAATCTAAAAAATCGCACACAAACTTCTTGTTAAATTGATAGATATAAGTAATCCTCTTATCTTTCTCTACCCACTTGAGCATAAACGACAATTTGCACTCGTAATTGCATTTGGTTCCAGGCTTTATACCACCTTCTTTAGTAATTTTGGCGAGATATGTTTTATATTTATCGCACACGTCACTAAATAAAGCATACTCCTCTGGGTATGACTCTTCGATCCATGGATTCCATCCGTCAAGAAGCTTCTGGGTAAGACGCTTAACGAGTTCTTCTCCGTAAGCTCTTTGATTTCGCTTTCCTTTAATATGGTTAAGCATAATCTTCTTCAGGCGCATTGTATTGATACAAGGATCGAATGCCTTGAAGGATACGTAGCATTCCGACGCCTGATGAAAAGCAGGGGGAGTCCATCCAATTATTTGCTGGATAGCCTGTTTACTTTCGCGATGAGACAATTTTTTTTTGGTCATTTCTCTAATTTTTTAGCGAAACGCCCTAGTTGATATTATATTAATAACACATGCAGAATTGAGGCATTATATAATATATGCTTCATGTAATCCGTTATATATAAAACGGACTCATCGAAGATATATTATATTATATAGCAATTTCTTCTTCAGCTTAAAAGGAATATCGAAACAAAGAGTGATAGTAGATTTTTAGTAAATCCAGCTAATCGACACCGACTTTGCACCGACCGACCAAACTTAAAATAGGTATTTTGGTCTGAAAACCAAATACTTACGGCATTTTTTGCAAAAAAGTTGATGCCTTTTGGAACTAGTCAATCTCCCTATAGACTTAGTGATTTTATTGGTTATAATACCGAAGATTATAGTTATCAAGACCCTATACGTTTTTCTACTGGTATACGAGATACTATATATTTAGACCAAACTTATTATTTAAGATTTTATTTTGGATATGAACCTATAAATTCAAAGAATACTATATCTTTTGAAGATATACTAGCTTTATTATCTGCTTTTAATAAAGAATGGTATCCTGCTGTATGTATATATAATAAAACCAAAAAACGTATGAAATATCTTTCAGGTACTGTTCCTATAAATAATGCTTCTGTTAGTTATAATGATGAAATACCTGATAGTGAGTTTATTGTTAATTTTAAAAATCAATCCATTAATAGTAACAATGGTAGTAATAGTTTAGGTTTTAAAAGTGAAGTTAATGATGAAATTTATATAGCAGGACTATTATGTCCTGTTGGTGGAGTTGATGATAATTATTTTTATACATCTGTAACACCTTGTCCTATAAATAATGATGTTACTGGACAAACTATAGATATTTCTGGCTATCTATTTAATAAAGTTACTATAAGTACTAAAGGAAAACCTACATATTATACTACAGTAGAAGTAAAAGTTACTAATTTTACTGTTAATACGTATTATGGAGGACATTATTATATAGATGGTAATAATGGATATATTGTATCAGCAGATAAATATATAGAATTTAGTTTTACGTTAGATTTTGGTACTACTTCGTTAGTAAATTTACGAGCTAATATAAGTTCATTTGGTCAAACTGAATTAGATAATCTGTCAATACCTGTAGCAACTGATATAAATGTTTATGCTCCAAAACGTTATTTAAAAGTAAGTACAGAAAATGTAATATTAACTGCTTATGCTACAAAAGAAGATGCAGAAAATGAATATGGTGGTTTTACTACAACACAGATACCTATTGTAAATAAGATAGAAGACTATCCTCAATATAAAATTAATAATTGGAATATAGCTTTAACTTTAGATTCTGATAGAAGAGACCATGATACTTATTATGAAGCATTTGATTTTAAATTTGTTGGAGAAGTTAGTGGAATGCATACTTTACCAATATATAAATCATAATATTAATATTATAATTAAAATTTAAACACAATGGAAATTAAAGTAACTAAAATTGTAAGTATGACTTCTAATGTAGAAGCTACTGTAAATGAACTTAGTATTAATGCTAATGTTCGAGTTCGTAACAAAGATACTATCGAAGGTGTAGATAGTGGTAGTGTAAATAAATAGTACTGGTAATCAACTAGCTAGTTTTAGTTATTACGGAAGTAACAAACGAAGAATATTGTATAACATAAAAATAAAGAAACAATTATGAAAAAGATTAAGACAATCGAGGCTGTTGCAGCCTACAGAACATTGAAGGCATTGAAGACATCATCAATGAGTGATGATGCCGCTATGCGAGTTTGGAAGAATATGAAGGCTCTGCGCCACGTAGCCGATACCTACGACAAGGATGTGGAGGAAGCACAGGAGAGCTTGAAGGACGATAAGTTCGAGGAGATGCAGCGCAAGCTTCAGGAGTGCCAGCAGTTGGAGCAGAAGCACGCCAATGAGGGCTACGAATACACCAAGGACGATTCAGCCAAGTTCGCTGAGGTCAATGAGTACTTCTTCAATCAGAAGCAGAAGACCGAGAAGTACTTCTCAGACCTTGCTAATGCCGAGGTAGAGGTAGCCATCGAGGCAGTTGATGAGAAAGAGCTTTTCAAGGCTGCTAAGGATTGCGGCTTGAAGTTCGCAGATATGGAGAGCCTTGAGGTTGTGATAGGATAAACACTGATAGCGTTAGAATTTGGCAAGAAAGCCGTTCTAACGCTATTTTTGCAACCATCTACTTTCAGATTGTTACTTTTTATAAAGTTTAACACAGAAATATTCTCAT
>OLRO01000333.1_pt1 | contig 40074 bp, 47 predicted proteins | sample 1673131 | NCBI WGS metagenome assembly OLRO01 (sample SAMEA3136757, study PRJEB25190) | human gut metagenome | biome: human gut; feature: human-associated habitat; material: faeces | place: Austria | collected 2013 | reverse complement strand
TTTGTGGATTTGCTACTTTTGTATATTTGTATGGAGAACTTGTAGTTCCTGAACCACTTCTAGTGTAATATACCTTCCCTGCTGTTACATCAGTATCTTTTGTTATCGCATATTCAGATGCATTATATTCAGTGCTAGAACCTTTTAACATAACATCTAGTCCATTAAATTCATCTTCGTTCACTGATTCGTTTCCGTTAATTACAGTATTGTGGAATAAGTTTATAGCTCCCTTTATTTTTTCTTTCATTTGAAAATCTAATTCATCAACTGCACCAGATGTGTTTATTAATACACGGTCAATCTTGAAATTTCCTCCAAATATTTTTAAGTCTGCACTTGCTTTTTCTCTTTTAGCTTCATTATTTGTATACTCACCATTTATTTTTCTAAATCCTGCTGTTGATGGTGTTTTTAATTTTGTATATCCATAAGTTAATGTACTTCCCCCTGTTCCTGGTGCTACAGCATTATCAAATACTAATTTATCTAATAATAAAGACCCTCTTCTAAATTCATCAATGACTGCTTGATCTACTTTATCAGCCATTCCTACTTTTGCTTCTTCTAATGTTATCATTTTTATTTCCTCCTATTAATTAAATTTTTCTTTTAATGCTCCATATAACGTTGGAGTTGTATCTTGTGGCTTTTCTGTATGATTTCCGCCAAGATTAATTTCTGAGCTTCCGTCATCTTTTTCTTCAAACAAAAAAGAATACTTTTCTTTGACATCTTTGATTTGTTCATCAATGCCACTTACTGTGTACTCTCCTTTATCATTTTTTTCATATTTAATTTTGTCTTTGTCTAGTTTGCTATAAACTAAGTCAAAGTCTTTTGCTCCTTTTATGGAACTTTTTAATGCGTTTGTTTTCTTAAATTCTTCAACTTCTTTAGAACCTTCAGCAAAGCCTTCCTCTTTAGCTACTCTTTTGATTTCTTCTATATCGACAGAACCATTTTCTTTTATTTTTTTGTTTAGTTCTTCGATTAATCCTTCCTTTACTTTTAAATCATTTTGTGCAGTTAAAGTTTTTGTTTTTTCTGCGTTAACATCATTACCATTTTCAGTCATAATGCTATCAATGATATTTTTCTTAACGCTATCCTCCGCTTCTAAATCTTTGAATAATCCTTCTAAAAAACTTCTTTTCATAATATTTCTCCTCCTACGATTTTCTACGGGTTTTTCTTCCCTCGAATTTGATAATATTTGCTATTTTTAACGTCGTATGCCCAACATTTCAATTTCTTTTACGTCTAATTGAAAAAAGACATTAAAAAAGAAGCTCGTCAGCTTCTTATATATATTAAAACGTTAATAACTAATTTAATGTATAAATTGTATTTTTTTGCATAAACTATTGATTATTAGCCTAATTTATTGTATAATTAAGTTAATAATATTATTATTGAAGGTCAGTTGAGAACCCCATATATTTGGTTCGCAGTTGACCTTCAATTATTTTCTTTTATATGCATTTATTATTTTGTTTTCTTTTATGACAAATATCTTATCAATCCACATGAATCTTTTTGAAATATAAATACTTTTTATTTGCCTTTCTATTTCTTTGGAATCCATTTTAGTATTTGTTACATCTATAATAAAATTATTTGCTTGGTTTTTCTTTTTTCTTAAATTACCTTCTATTACATATTTACCTTTACCAGTAATTTCTTTCAAGTCAAATTTTTCATTGTTAATAATATAATCTGGTGTTTTTATACTTGCTGGATTATTTATTCTTGGTATTATATTTACTTGCCCTCCAAAAGCTTTTCCAAGAATTTTAGCTACTTCTTTTTCTCTATCCGATGGTTCCATTAAAACATTTTTTCCATCTACAAAGTATTTAGTTCCTTGAGTATCTTTGTAGTACTGTTGCTGTTTAACTTTATATTTCTTTACTGAATTAAATTGTTCTGTTATATCTTTATACTTTGCTTGTTCGTTTGTCTTAATTTTTGCAATTTTCATTCTTGAATAATCTTTTTCAAGTCCTGTCTCTTTGCAAAATGCTGTTTGTTTCATTTGCAATTGTCTTAATTTACTTCTTTGATTTGATGAATCTATACCTGCTTTATCTAATGTTTGTATACTTCGTTTTGTATTTCTTATATTACTTTCAAATTGTCTTTGTCTTTGAGTTGCTTTATAATATGGTACTTGTTTTCCATTCAATGTAACTGTTGCATTCTTAAGTTTTTCTAATTCATTGTTTGTATATACTGGTTCTGAAATTCCTAAGATTATTCCAAAATAGCTATGTCTACAATTGTACTCTTCCCATAATTCTGCAACATCTGACCATAACTCTAAACCATATTTGCTAGCATCTTTTTTACTTACTGCAAATTGTTTACCTTGTTCTTCTGCGTGACTTGGTCTTGCCCCTAAATGTGCTGTAACCTCATATCCATCGCAACCTAACTCTGTTTCTATATTTCTATTTATATTGTTTGCTGTTTTATGAATGCCACTTAACACATTTCTTCTTACTGCTGTTTCTAATTGTATATTTCTTCCCAGTTTATCTTTTAATGTTATTCCTTTGTCTGCTAATTGTTGTACAGCTGTATTAATAGCAGACGTATAATCAAATGCACCGCTTATAACTTTCATATATGCTTCATCTACTGCGTTAACATATGCTTGTTGACTTTGAAAAGCTATAGTATTTGTCATGTTCTTTAGTGTTTTATTAGTTTGTTTTAATCCTTGATTAAGTATGTTATATTGAGTCTCACTCAGTTTAAAAGGCTTTTCTCTATATTTGTATAATTCTTCGTATCCTTGTATATCCTCTTTTGCCATGTTTTTGAATAGTAACTTTAATGCATTCTTTGTTTCTCTTGTTAATAATGATGTTTTTTCTAATGCTTCATTAAATATTTCTGTTCCATTTGTTTGTAATAATATTTTCATTTGTTCTTTACTTACTGCTGTAATATCATCCATTATACTTATTCTGCTTATTATATCAGCTGTTATTTCTATATTTAATTTATTATATAGTCTTACAACATCATTAAATTCTATATCATTTAAATATTCAGGTGTTAACATTTAAAACGCCTCTTATTCTTCAATATCTTCTATTTCTTCATCTTTTACCATTGCCTTGGCTTTTTCTTCTGTCTCCCCTAAGAATTTAACTCTATATTCCCAAGCTTGTCTTATTCCTTGTGCTATATCTTGTCTAAATTCCTGTTTCGCTGTTTCTGTATCAACCATAAAACCATCTTTGTCTGTTATTGTAACAATACAATCTTCTGTTACTTTTTCTTTGAATAATACTCTTCCTAGTAAAAGAATAGCTTTGCATATTCCACTTACAAATTCATCAACACTCTTGCGGTGTTTGTTAGCATTTTCGATTAAGTCCTGTCTATCTCCAACGTATTGAGTCGCAGTCACTACCGAATTTCCATTAAATTCATAATATTTGGTTCCTAGCCCTGCCTTAAAACTTAGCATATTCAAAGCAAATTGTATTCCTTCTTTATCTTCCTGTACCCTTAACTTCGGATTGTATTCTGTTACAACTGGATTTTCTTTTATGTTACTTATTTCAGTATCTCCATATACAGCCCACTGTTGTTTCATTACGTCATCAGGATATACCTCATATTCTTCTTCTCTTATATTTCCTTCTGTATCTTTTATTTGTCTTGTCTTAGTTCTTGTTATTTTTTTGTTATAAAATACTTTTTTTCCTCCAAGGTAAAAATCCATAACAAAATTATTGTATGTAATATCACAGGCCATAAGTTGATCAATTGCAGTTCCATATACACTAAATCCCATCCCGTTTACATTGTTGTATTCTGTATCAATTGGGTTTGCTATTGCTGGCTTTAAGATACTAAATAAAGGCACACTAGAATTAACTGTATAACTCTTAGCTATGCCCTCTTTGTTTATTTCATTTCCGTTTTCATCTAAATAATTATTAGATATTTCGTATATTTCTTGATTTAATTCTTTGTTATATTTTAATTGATGTAACTCAATATAATATTCTTTTTTACTGTCTATAGTATTTTCACTTACAAAAGCAACATCAATTATTACTCCATGTTCAACTTTTAAAGGTATAATTTGGTTTGCGTCTAAGTAAATAATATCTAGCTTTGTTCTTTCATCCGCATATAGCCTTCCTTGTTTATCTACCTTTGCATGTTTAACTCTCATTGTTGCCCCTGCTGTTCCCATTGCCATTGCCTTTTCTATTGCTGTCGGTAAGTCTTTATATATTTTTAATATCTTTAACTGATTATTTAAATATTCATTATTTACCTCTGTTTGTTCGTCTGTGTTCGCTTTTGTTGTTATTTCATCTCTTTCAGTAAATAATATGCTTGACCAATCCTCTGCTAGTCTTTTTGCCATGCCTAGACTAAACATTTTTCTTTCTTTTCCTGTTTGGTCATGATATTTATGAAAGTCTACTTGATTTTTCCACCAAGACTCCCATGTTTCCACAAAATTATAATAATCTGTCGATACTGTATTATATCCTTTGCTTTTTAAATATTTTAATACTACATTATTCATTTTATGCTACCTTTCCTAAATAATAAGATATCTCTTCAAACCAATATTCAAATGAGTAATTGAAACTATCTAAACTATCTATATCCGACGTTTCTCCATCATCTATCCACCTGTCATCTTTTGCTTTTTCATCATATAAAGCTGTTTGTAAAGCTTCTATTAAAGTCTGACATTGTCCTTCTATGAAGCTTATTTTATCCAAATTTAACAACCTATTCCAAAGTTCAATCCTGTTCTTGATTTCAATTTTTAAGCTATCTTGAACTACCAAATTAATTTCATTTGCTCTTAATTCTCCATTTAAAGAATTGTTTAATACTTGTTCTGCACTATCAGCAAAAATAAAAGATACAGTTCCATATTTGTCCTGTATCTCTTTTATAAAATTTATTATCCATCTAAATACTTGCTTTGTGTTTGTTCCTGTTGCTTTCATTGTACTAGCTTTTAGCACTTGTACACTTTTAAAATCTCTGCTTATTTTTGTTGCTGTTATGCTATGTTTTGATTTGTTGCCACCCCAGTCAATCCCTATACTTATTATAGAATTATATTGAATTGTAGTAGTAATAAATCTTTTATCATCATTTGCAATTTGTTGGAATATTAATCCTTCAGCATTACACCATTGTCCTAGGATATATCTGTTATAATATACTGTGCCTTTATACTCTTTACACATTTCCTCAACAACTTTTTTAGGTAGAAATGGATTGTCAAACAATGTATAATGTTGAACATATACATCAACATCACTTTCTAGGAATCTTTTGATATAATGTGTTCGACTTTGTGGATTTCCACTACCTTCACCAACACTATATTCAAAACTTAGTCTTGATTTTAATAATTCAAATACTTCCTCATTAATGTCTACAACCTCATCAATGTATAAGTATTTTATTCTAGCACCTCTAAATTTTCTTACCATGCCGACATTGTCTGCACCAATACAATAAACTTTTTCTCCAAATATTGTAGCAATATTATTACTACCTATATCAGTAACTAATTTGTTTCCCCAAATCTCTTGAAGTGGTTCTATAACATTTCTTTGAATAGTCCCCTTTGATACGCCAGCAATAAAAACAAGTCCTTTCAAGCCTGCTCTTTCTCTGATTCTCTCAGGTATTAAAAATAATGTGTCTATATATGTTTTTCCACACTGTGTTGCTCCTATTTTAAAATTCCATCTATGCGTAGCATTTCTTATATATTCAGCTTGTTTACTACTTATTTCAATTGTCTTGTCCATTATTAGCTACCTCTTTTATTTTTATCAATACTTCTTTTACATTGTTTAAATCTGTTTCATTGTTACCTTGTTTGTCTGTTAATATTTCGTTTAAATCTTTCAATGCAGAAGCTAACATTTTCAATCCTTGTCTGTCTATTATGCTTATATATTCGTTTACTTCTTCTTGTTCTTTCGTTACCTCTTTAGATGGTTTCAATGCTTTAGGATCATATGTCACCGTTTTTGTTTTTGTTTTTGATTTTGCTATATGCTTATTAAGTTCTGTATTTGCTTTTAATACATTAAGAGCTAATTCGTTTGCTATAGATTTTATATCTGCAATTTGTTGAGCTTCTTTTTCTGATTGTTTTTCTATTACCTTTTCTACTGTTTTGTTGCTCTTTCGTTGCTCTTTTATTGCCTTTTTCTCTGACCAGCCTTTTGTCTGTTTGTTGGTATTTCCAGTGGATTTAATATTTTTGTTTCTTAGAAATTCTTTTACTGATTTATAGTCACTTAATATATATTCTTTTTCTAATTGCTTCCAATCATATTTTGCCATCTCCCCACCTACTTGTTACTTTTAACTGTTACCTCTTTACCTTCTCCTACGAATCCTTTTGCTTCTAATTCTTTATATCTTTTATCTTCTGCTTTGAATTTTTTCCCTGCTGTATACTTCTTTAAGTTGTTTTGTTTATCGTTAAAATCTTTTATGACTTTTCCTTCTAACATTTCAATTCCTCCTATTTTATTAAACATTTATTTTTAACTAGATAAGGGCATCTTACTATCTGCTTATCTAGGTTTATAACCTCTAAAAAAGAACATTCTTGGCACTGTTCCGATAATTGTACATTTATTAACTTTCTTTTCCATTTTTCTTCTCTTTCTTCTTGTGTTTCTATCATCTCTATTGTCCTTTTACAATCATCTAATTTACATTCTTTACATTTTTTTCCTTGTATTGGACATACTTTATTATCTATCAAACATTGTTCCATATTTTAATCCTCTGTGCACTTTAGTTTTCCATTTATGTCTTGTGTTATTTTACAGTCAATATCTTTATTACATTTACTGCAGTTTTCTTCTTTGAATTGTTTTATTTGTTCTAGAGTCATATTATTACCTCTTTTCTTATAAACACTTTGGTCTAGGTAGTAGGAGTTACACCTACACTCTCAGGTGTCCAAGACCCGCATCTTACTATCAAGACTTTACCTAGATATTAGAACTTGCTAGGAAGGTTCTTTATATACTTAAAGGATAATAATCATTACAGCCAAATTTATATTATCAGTTACCTAGCATACTGATAAAAACTAATTAATTGTTGTAAAACACTTGCTTTCCGTATTCTACTGCTACTTCATGTTCTATTTTACATCCTCTTGCTTTTTCCCAACCTTTCATAAATACAATTCCATCAACTTTTCCTATGTATCTAATTGATTGAGATAACATGTAAATTGCAATATCTTCATCTTCTGGTGCATTTTCAAATACTGTATCTATAACTTCGTTTCCTTCTTCTTGTAATCCACTTACTAATTCTGCTCTTTCTTCTCTTATTTGTTCATTTGTTTTACCTTTCATAGGTTGGCTTATCATTAATTTCATAATTTTTATTCTTCCTTTCATAACATAATAAAAAGAGTAAACACTAAGGGCTTGCATTTACTCTTTTCTCTACTTACATTTCTCTCGATTATATATATATCACATTTTTATGGTGTCATAAAAGGGTAAAAAGGTGTCTTTTTTTAAATTTCTGAATATTTTTGTATTGATTTTTTTATCAATTTTTTGGTATATCTATAATCTTTTTTTATTTCTACTGATACTTCTTCAACTTTCATGCCTTCTACAAATCTTAATTCTAATATATTTTTATATGGTTGCTCTACCATTTTTATTTTATTTGTTATTCTAATGAGGTTTTCTTCTTCTTCTTGCATAATTTCTATGTGTTCAGATATCAATTCTAACAGTCTATCAATGTTTTTTGTCATTTTATCATTGTCTGGTGTTCCTTTTGGCATATCAGATAGTACTGTAGTTGTTTTAGTAAGTTTTGTTTTTGTTTCTTCTATTTGATTTAATTTTCTTTCTTCAAGTTTTTTACTATGTAAATATGAATATAATTCTTTTTTAGCATCCTTCTCTATCATTTGTACCTCCTTGTTTTCTTTTTATATCTTCTCTTATAAGCTCATCTTTAAAATTGTCTAAGATTTTATATGCTTTATTTATTTGTGCTTGACTTTCTTTTCTTTTTGATATGTCTAATAAGTTTATGCTTTCTAATTCTTTCATTGTGTCTATTACTTTGTTGTATACATGGTTTATTGTCATTTGTTTTTCCTTTCTTTCAAATATCTATATATTACTTTCTCTACATAAGCTAATGCTTCATAATTGCTTATGTATCTTCCATCATGTCTGTGTCTTACACTTGATCTTATTATTTTTATTTCTTGATTGTATTGTCTTTTATACATTGTTGCTAATTGATTTTTACTTAAACCTTGTTTCCATTTTGTTATTATCTCATTTTCTTTCATACTACCACCTTATTGTAGTATGCTCTTTTTTTAGTTTTATATTTTCTTTAACTCTTTTGCTTCTTTATTTAGTTGTTTTACTGTTATATTTCATTTTATTTTCTCCCTTTTAGTAGTTCTTGTAATTCTAATATTCTTTCATTAATTGCTTTTATTCTGTCTATATCTTTTACTTTATTACATGTTTTTAACATGTTCTTATATTCTTCTATCTTGTCTTTTACTATTTGTTTTGGAATAACATAATTACTACAATTCTCAAATAAATCTTTTTCTAATTCATTACAATATGTTATTCTTTTTCCTAATGCTTTTTTAAATTTATCTCTATCTTCTTTTAATTTTTCATTCTCTTTTAATACTCTTTTATAATCTGATAAAATATGTTGCAATATTCTAGCAAGCTCTACAATTTCTTTATTGTAATATCCATGCCAGCCATTTTCTTCTTTATACTCTTTATCTATTTTTATAGATTTTATAAAATGTTCTGCATTTTTTATATCTTCTTCTATACTATTTCCCATTACATATATTCCTTTCTTAGAGCTGTACCACCAAAAATTTCTCCACATTTTTCACATTTCCAATTTTCTGGCATATTACAACTATCTTCACTTTTTCGTATGCACCTTTTGGTTGGATTGTTGTTTTTATCTAATTTATAATATCTTGTTAAAACACTTTCTTTAAAATATGTTAGTTTTTCACTGCCACAACAAGGGCACTTTTTTATACTATTTTCTATGCTACCGACATTTGTGTCGTTACCATTATTATTTTTTTCATTTATATCATCTTGTAATTCTTTAATTTCATCTTCTACTTCTGCTATTTCCTCTCTTATGTCTAAATCATCAGCATTACATGCTAATCTAGCGTCTTGTATTACATGCAGTGTTTCTAATCTCTCTTGTAATTTTTCTATACTATTTTCTTTCACTTAAAACACCTCCCAATATCTTTTGTTTGTTATTTCTATCTATTCCTACATAGCAACCTGTGTTTTCTTCTTTTGTATCTTTTCCTGGATATAAAATACACTTGTTATTTATATTATTCATACAGTCTTTACATTTTATTAAATCTTCAAATAATTGCATTAAATCCACTCCTCCCCACACTTTTCACACTTATATACAATGTGGTCTATTTCCATATCTAAATATTCGCTTTTCATTCTTCCACCACATTCAGGGCAATGTAAACTAAATATATCTTTAATTTTTTCTATTATTCTTTTTTATTTTTTCTTTCATTATGTATTACTCCTCTCTAAATCATAAATTCTGTCCCTTTGCATACTTCTTAACATTGATGATAATATTACTTCTTTATCTGCTTTAAGTTCTTGTTTTTTTGATGGCTTTATACAATATAATTCTTTTAAACCATCAACTGGTTCAGCAAAATATTTTGTCCATTTATTACCGACTACATCAATTTGTTCTTCTTCTTTTTGTTCTATTCTATCTACTGCTACAAGAACTCCTATTTCTGTTGGTATTTCATTTTTTACTTCTTGATATAATTTATATGGCATTACAAAATAATTTTTATTTCCTATAAATGTTAATCTATTTTTACTATGAAAATCTTGTTTTGATTGTTTTATCTCATAGCAGTAAGTTTCTCTTTGACAGTTGTACATTATACAATCTACTATTTCTTTTCCATACCAGCCAATCGTACATTCAAAAACATAAAACTCATTTCTTTTATTAAAACGATTCGCTAATAATTGTTCTAGTCTTTTTGTAGTTTCTGTTTTCATATCTTATTTACTCCTCTCCAATTATTCCTTCAATAATCAGTTTCGATTTACATACATATTCAATTGTCCAATAACTAATTCTATCTCCTATATGTAAATTTTCTCTCGTTTTTATATAAGATGTTGAAGCACATTTTATTTCTAATACTCCATTTTCATATACAATTCCATAAAATGAACCTGCTCCATCATGTCCTTTACAATAAACAATACTACCATGTTGTAACACTGGTTTTTCTATTTTCTTTTTATCTTTTTTACTATATTGCTCAATAATATTTGTTCTTCCTTCTTCAACATATTCCATATTTTATTTACTCCTTTACCAATTTTCTGCCACACATTGGGCAATAATTTATTTGAAAGAACTGACTTGGCTTATATCCATCATTGTCTTGTCCTTCTATTTCAACATATAACATATAGCCCCAAGACTTTTTTTGATTAATAATTTCCATATGCGTTTCTTCTTCATTGTCTATATCTAATATTTTTTTATTATTTATTATTTTTCCACAGTATTCACACATAGCTATTCTCCTCCTAATAACTCTGGATTATCGTATACATTCCCAATTACTTCTGTTATTCTTGTATTAATTAGTTTTGGTGCTACTCTTGTTGAACTTCCCCAGTGCATTCCTGCATAAAAACAACCTTTATCAAATATTACTTTTTCAATATGTTGTCCCCTGCTATCTCTGTATTTAACTATATCTCCCTCATATATCTCTTTTCCATTTTTATCGTGTAGTCCTGTGTATTGCATTAATATTAGCCCAGTGCTTTCGGGCGCAATAAAAGTATTTTTCATATTAGTATCTAGAAAATCATTCCAATTTAACATTTTCTCAGATACTTCATCCCATGCTCTAAATTTTATCTCTCTATTCATCTTCTCCTCCTACTTTATAGCAATTAGCCATATAACTTTCTTTTGTTAGGATTTCTAATATGTGATAATTTTTATCACTCTTTATTTTTTGTAACATTTCTTCATCTGATATATCTACGATCCCTTCAACATAGCCTTTTGTTTCTAATGTTGTTGAAATATTATTTATTCTATATTTAATAACATCTTTTACTTCTATTAAATCTATTAGTTGTTTACTGTGTTTTACTATATCTTTTTCGTTATAATAATTATATTTACAAGAAATATGTTTTTCATTGCAATTTGAATTATTGCACTTTCCATCATATTCAATTATCACTTTATCAACAATTCCATCTTTAGTTCTCACATATTCGTTTACTTCTATCATTGCTTTTCTCCCCTTTCATTTATGATTTCTTTTAGATCAACTATTTCTATTGCTTGCTCTGTTAACTTTTTATCTTTATCTTGTAATTTCTTTGTTACTCCTGTAAATGTGAATATAAACATTGCTAGAGCTGTTATCATTAATATTGTTACTACTATTAAACACTTGTATAGTTTTTTATATTCTTCTTTCCAATTAATCAATTTGATTTTCCTCCTACTTAATTATTCTTAGTTCCAGATCTGGGTAAACTTTTTCAAATATCTTATGTTTTAATTTGAATACATCTGTCTGTATTCCTTTTACATCTTCTACTATTGTTTTGCCATTTTCTATGTACTTAAAATCTGCAACATATTCTATCTTTCTAAACGTTCTTCCGTTTTTCTTAAAACTATCTTGTAGCAAAAATCTTGGTTGTAATTCTAAGTTACTTATTTCTCCTGCTCTTTCTAACAGTCTTAATTCTTTATATCTATTTCCTTCTTTCTTGCTGTCAAATTCTTCTCCGTCTACTATTACTTTTTTATTTCTGTATTTGTTCACTTGTCTTTAGCTCCTTTTCTATGTAATTTTCACATCTCCAAACTCCGTTTGAAGTTTTCTAATTCAAGCCTATTACAGCCTCTACATTTTACACATTTACCGTTCTAACGGTGGATAATCATATTTCATAGGCTAGTCCTCTGGCATTTCATACACTTTAGGAATATTAAATATATTAGGTTGTATATCTATTTGACCTTGCACTATTGCAGGTCCTCCAGTTAATTGCATATAACTAGAATATTTTTTTGCTATTTCTGCTAATACTTCTTTTGCTCTTTCTTCTGTTGAATATTCTCCCAAAAATGCACATATCATATTATCGCTAGCTTTTTCTGCTCTAATGCAGAAGCAATTAGGTTCTGTTGCAAATTCTTCATTTGACCAAGTGTCTACATATAATCTAAATATCTCGTTGAAATTTAATATTTCTGTTTTATCTTGACCCACTATTATCATAACTACCTCCTATTATCTTATATCCCTTAAACTTTGCTATTTGCAATTCTTGTTTTGTAATCCATTTTTGCCATCTACCACATTTGCCACAAAATAATCCCCTTCTGTTGCCTTGTATTTCTACAAATAATTCTTCACTATTACATTTACTACATTTTTCTTGCATAATTACCTCCTAATCAATTCTTGGTATATGGTTCATATTTTGAGCTACCATATCCGATAAATAATATTTTTTAAAACTTACATCTTCTCCAAATCTATTCTTTTTTCTTATTATGATATAACAGATAACATGGGCTATGATTGTAACAAGCCACGTTATGGGATAAGATAAATATACTGTGTTAATCGTATGGAATTTCGGGATTCTGAAAACTGTAGCAAGCCACACAAGTCTCAATGCACAGGCTCCGATAAGGGATACGATTGTTGGGAGTACAGTATAGCCGATTCCCCTTATTGCACCAACCATTACATCCATAATTCCGCATAAAGTATAAGTTCCGGTTATTATATAAAGTCTTGTCATTCCGGCACTTATTGCGGCGCCGTCATTAGTATATATGGATAAAAGATTTCTGCCAAACAGTATTACCGTTCCGCCAAAACCGGCGCCAAACAATATGGCAAGACATAAGCCGTTTTTAAGTATTTTGCCAAGTCTGTCATATTTTTTTGCACCCATATTCTGGCTGGTAAAAGATAAAGTTGCATGGTGGAAAGCATTCATTGAAAAGTATACAAAACCTTCAAGGTTCTGTGCCGCAGAGTTGCCCTTTACCACAACCGGACCGAAAATATTAACCGATGACTGGATAACTACGTTGGAAAGCGAAAAAATAGAACCCTGTAACCCGGCAGGCAGACCTATTCTTAAAATGGCACCAATCTTACCCCGGCTGAATCTGAGTTTTTTAAGCTCCAGCTTTATATCTCCGTTGCTTTTCGCAAGGCATCTGATAATCAATATTGCGGATACGGTCTGGGATATAACGGTTGCTATTCCCACACCTTTAACGTCAAGTCTGAATACCACAACAAGAAGAATGTTGAGAATAATATTAATCACACCTGCTGCCGCAAGAAAATATAACGGACGTTTGGTATCGCCTATCGCCCTTAAAATCGCACTTCCGAAGTTATAAATCATCATCGCCGGCATACCGAGAAAATATATCTTGAGATATGTAGTTGCAAGATCCAGTATCTCTGCCGGAGTTTTCATCCATATAAGAAAATATCTTGCAAATATTACGCCGGTAACTGTCAGTATAAGTCCTGAAATAAGGCTTAAAAGCATGGCAGTATGAACCGTTTCATTAAGTTCTTCTCCGTTTTTTGCACCGTAAAACCTTGCCACAAGTACGTTAGCACCGATTGACAAACCGATAAAAAGATTGGTTAAAAGATTTATAAGTGCCGTGTTTGAACCAACTGCCGCTAAAGAATGTTCACTTCCGAATTTACCTACGGTAATTATGTCCGCAGCGTTGAATAAAAGCTGCAACATGCTTGACAACATTAACGGCAATGCAAAACGAAGCATTTTTCCCGTAATTGGTCCGTTACACATATCAATTTCATAATTTTTCTTCATAAATCACACCTGCTAAAGATTGTGCATATTTCTCACATCATCTTTTGTCACATTATCACGGCCGTATCTCGCCTTTTCATACATTTCAACAAAATCTCTGCTTACCTCATATCCTTCGGATATTTTTTTGTTGCGCTGTTCATGAGGCGTCTTGCTTACAAGGTCATCATTTCTTCTGCCCCTGCCCTTTTTGATACGGACTTTGTAAATACGTCTTATTGCCTTTCTGTAACTGTCTGTTCTCTCTCTTTTTTTGAGTTTCTTCTTTTCTTTTATCTGCTTTACCTCTGTTTTTACATCAAGGTCAGGCATATATACCCTGTTTTTTATTGAAGTTCTTATCCTGTCCACAATAAGGAAAATAAGATACAGCATTATAAGGGTAAAACCAACAATTCCTATAATACGCCATGCCGGATGGACAGGTGTTACAGGCTCCTCATTTACCTCAATGTTTTCTTCAGGAATACCTACGTCATCCGAAGGGTATGTTGCCTCCCCGGTTTTAAAGCTTTTGACAATATCAAAAGTCCTGTTAAATATTTTAAAAATTTTATTACAAATCATTGAAAAAAACGGTATCCTGCCTATTAAACCAATAAGTATGCATAAAATATAAAGTATCATATGCGACACAAAAGTTACTTTACTGCTTTCGGAATACAGCTCTTTCTCATTCATAACCGAATAAGAAGACATTGTTTTTATATTTTTTTCCTGCCTTATGGCGGTCTGCTGCATATAATGAAGCATTATAAAAGTAGCTTCCATAAAGTACAATATAAGCATATCGGTTGTTCCGTGAATGAATGCAATTAAATATACTACCACGGAAATAAATATATATCCACCGTTCATATCACTTATAAAATCTTTATCAGAAAAAGATGCTGCAATAGACAGGATAATAAAAATAATCCACATAATGAACAATGGTGCCCTGTAAAGTATCATTCCGAATTCGGCTAAACCGAAAAGTGTCATGACAACAAAATGCAGGAAAAATTTTGCTGTTTTATTCTGCATAATCCTTATCATATAACAAAGCATAAAAATAAGCATTGCAACACCCATTGATATTCCAAGATTCCATGATGAATCGGTAAACGAATATAAAATATATGTAAGCATTGACCAAAACAAAAGGCCTGTAACCGGTTTGGTTATATTGGAAAGTTTCATCGTCCCACCTCCGGATATGTTACATGTATATTTCCTGCCTGTATATTTCTACCGTCTTTTGATGAGATCGGACATATCCATTCGCCTTCATTGCATCCAAGGTATTCCCTGTATGCGTCAATCATGGCTTTCGACTGGTCTACGGAAAGAAGAATACTAAGCTCATCGTTTTTTGCCTTATTCAGGGTAAAATAGGATGTCAGTCTCTCTGTCTTTTTATTAATATCGATTGCTGCCATCTTTTTAAGACATTTTTCCACATAAGCACCATCGGAACCGCCCTCAAAAACTACAGGCTTGTTAAGAATACCATCTATTCCATTGGTGATTATTTCAACAGGAATATGGTTTCTTATAAAGGTTTCCATATAATTTCTGGTAATTCTTATACATTCTTCAAGCTGGTCATCCCTTTTCCATATCTGGTCATTAACAATATCAAGGAAAATAACTGCATGGCGGCTTGTTGTATCATAGTAATTATTAACTTTAAGGCTTCCGGTTCTGGCTGAAGCTCCCCAGTTAATTTTTTTCATAGGTTCTGTTCCCGTATAATCCCTTATGCCTTTAAATTCAAAAGGATCCTCATAGAGATATCTATTCTTAATTGCTTCACCCATAACTTTTGAATAGGGTGCAATAATTTCTTTGTGCCTGCTGTATGACGGATATACATAAATAAGGGATTCCTGCTCATACTTTTCTGAATAACTGTACACACCAAATATGTCTTTGGTACTTAATACAGGGTCCTCGATTTTGTAAACACCACGCTTTGAAAATAAAACCTCAAATTCCCTTTTATATGCCCTTTTTGCCTTCACTGACATGGAATCGTTTCTGTACTGTCTGTCAGACACGGTAACATTGCTCTTATCCATGTAGGAAATGCTTTTATCAAGCTCAAACTTTACACTTACAACAGGAATAGGGAGAGCACTCTTATTGTAAATCTCTTCAATTATATGTCCTTTTTTTCCTTCATCTACTGCGCCTTCAAGGAAACCGACTTTTATGCCAAGACCTTTATTCCATGATTTTTCATATAACCTTATAAACACTTTTTCAAAAATAACAAGTGCAATAAATAAAAAAATCAATGTCATATTATTTACTCCAATCTTCTGTCGGTACAGCAATCTCCTCAAGTATGGCTTTTATCCTGTCTTCATAAGACTTACGTCCCGCAAAACCCTCAAACAGTACAAGTCTGTGTGCCAGCACAGGAATTGCAAGAGTCTTGACGTCTTCGGGAACAACATAATTTCTGTTATGTATATATGCGTAGCTTCTTGCAGCCTTCATAAGGGCTATTGCCCCTCTTGGGCTTACCCCGGCTGTTATGTCCGTCTTTTCCCTTGTAGCCTCACATATACTGCAGATGTAATCAATAAGTTCATAATGCACATATACGTTTTCTGCTTCTTTCTGCATCTCAATTATATCCTGTCTGGTACATACGGCTTCAATATTATTGATTACTTCGCCCTTTGCTTTCTGCTTTAAAAGTTCTCTTTCCTCTTTTTTGCCAATCATTCCCATGGAAAGTCTCATAAGAAAACGGTCAAGCTGTGCTTCCGGAAGTGGGAATGTGCCTGCAGTCTCAATAGGATTTTCAGTTGCTATTACGAAAAACGGTGCTTCAAGCTGTCTTGTTTCCCTGTCAATAGTCACCTGTTTTTCCTCCATACATTCAAGGAGGCTTGACTGTGTCCTCGGAGTTGCCCTGTTAATCTCATCCCCGAGAAGAATATTACAAAAAACAGGTCCTTTATAAAAAACAAATTCTCCTGTTTTCTGGTTATATACATTAAGTCCGGTTATATCAGATGGCAGAAGGTCGGGTGTAAACTGGACTCGTCCGAAGTTTGCATCAACCGATTTAGCCAATGCCTTACAAAGCATTGTCTTACCAGTTCCCGGCATATCCTCTATAAGCACATGTCCGCCTGTTATTAGTGATGTGACTACAAGCTCCACTACATCATTTTTTCCTACAATTACTTTATTGATATTATTAATTAAGTCTTCTGCCTTTGACATAATTACCACCCTTTCTTATGCTCTTAACTTAGTTCCTTTACCGTCTCTTTTAGCTGTCTTTAATTTCTTAAGGGATACTTCTTTTCCTTTGTAATCAATGGAAATATCAGCATTTTCAGGTATGAGGTATACTTCTGCGATTTTATCCTCTTTTTCAAGCTTAATGCCTCTTACACCTGCTGCCGATTTCTTCTTTTCAGGAATCTCATTCAACGGAAACTTAAGAAAATATCCGTTTTCTGTCTGTAAAACAACGGTCTGGCTGCTGATTATAGTGCCGTCACTCTCCAATGTAATCTCAGATACTGCGTCCGTAACATGAATCATAGCTATGCTGTCACCAATATTTAATTTGGTTGATGCAACAGTCTTCTTTGATGCATCAAATTCACTTCCGTCCACAAGTTTCATCATGCCCTGTTTTGTAACAAACAAGAACTTTCTGCCTTCAAGCTGTTTTGACGCACAAAGATATATAATTTCTTCTCCTGCACTGTTGTAATTACCAAGATTATCTATAGGAGTTCCTTTATCACGGAATTTGGTAAAAGGTATATTCACTACTTTTACCTGGTGAAGATTACCATTATCCGTAAAAATACATATTTTCTCTGTGTTCAGACATTTGAAAACATATTTATTTTCGGCATATATTGTCTCCTTGTTACGTTCAAAAGATGCAGTATCAATGGTCTTTGCATAGCCGAAACGGTCCATTATGAATACAACTTCCTGCTCTACAAACTTTGGTTCCTCATATACAGCCACTTCGCCGTCCTCTATTACCGTAAGGCGTTCCATTCCATATTCTTTTTTAATTCTTTCAAGGTCTTTTTTTATAGTCTTTTTCATGACCTTTTTACTGCCGAGAATTTCCTCATATTCGGCTATCCTTGCGAGAGTCTCCTCGTATTCTTTTTCGAGAGCCTCTATTTCAAGTCCAATGAGTTTATAAAGTCTTAATTCAAGAATTGCCGTTGCCTGTCTCTCCGTAAAATGAAGTTTTTTAGCATCTTTTTCGGACTTGTCAGACTTAAATCTGATTCCCTCGGTATCGCCTGAAATAAGGCAGTTTTTTGCCTGTTTAAGGTTGGTGCTTCCTCTTAAAATCTCTATAATAAGGTCAATGATATTGCATGCCTTTATAAGGCCTTCTTTAATTTCTTTATTGTCATATTCTTTTTTAAGAAGGGTTGTATATTTCCTTGTGTTAATTTCATACTGGAATTCCACGTTGTATCTGATTATGTCCCTGAGTCCAAGAACCTCCGGTCTGCCGTCGGCTATTGTAAGCATATTGACACCAAAAGTATCTTCCAACTTAGTCTTCTTGTATAAAAGATGTTCAAGTTTCTTAACGTCCGCATTTTTCTTCAGTTCAAGTACAATTCTTATGCCCTCTTTAGAGGATTCGTTAGAAATATCGGTGATATCCTGTGTCTTTTTTGTCTCTATAAGGTCCACAACATCGGATATAAACTTACCGATTCCGGTGCCAATCATTGTATAAGGAATTTCCGTTATGACAAGCTTGTCTTTATCGGTTTTCTTTTTACCGGGCTCAAATACAACTTTGCCTCGTACCTTAACCTTGCCCACGCCGCTTTCGTATATATCAGCTAACTCGCTTTTATTAATTACAATCCCGCCGGTTGGGAAATCGGGGCCCGGAATATATTCCATAAGTTCGGAAGTTGTAATATCTTCATTGTCAAGATATGCCTCCACACCATTAATTACTTCCGTAAGATTATGTGTAGGAATACTCGTAGTCATACCTACGGCAATTCCCTCCGCTCCGTTAATAAGCAGGTTAGGAACTCTTACAGGAAGCACGGAAGGTTCTTTTTCCGTCTCATCAAAATTAGGAACAAAATCAACCACATCTTTGTCAAGGTCTTTAAGATATACGTCCTGTGTAAACTTCTTAAGTCTTGCCTCCGTATATCGCATTGCAGCGGCTACGTCACCTTCTATTGAACCAAAGTTACCGTGTCCGTCCACAAGTGCCATGCCTTTTTTAAAATCCTGTTCAAGTACAACAAGGGTCTCATAAATTGAACTGTCACCGTGTGGATGATATTTACCCATGGCGTCACCTACGATACGTGCCGACTTTCTGTGAGGCTTGTCGTAGTTAAGTCCCAGCTCATTCATGGCATATAATACACGCCTCTGGACAGGTTTTAACCCGTCCCTTACATCCGGAACTGCTCTTGCGGTAATAACGCTCATGGAATAATCTATATATGATTTCTGCATTACATCAGAATATTCTGTTTTTAAAATTGTCTCAGCCATATTTTAAAATATTCTCCTTCTAAATATCCAGTTCCGCATCATGGGCATGAGTGTGTATAAATTCACGTCTCGGAGGTACATCCGTACCCATAAGCATTGAGGTAATATCCGACGCCATCTTGGCATCTTCAATTTCTATCTGTTTCAAAATTCTTGTCTCCGGATTAAGTGTTGTCTCCCAAAGCTGGTCCGCATCCATTTCTCCAAGACCTTTGTATCTTTGGAGTGTAAAACTGCTGCCTTCATGTTCTTTACGGTATTTTTCAAGTGCCTTGTCATCGTAAAGGTATCGTCCTTGTCCTTTTTTAGGAACCACCTTATAAAGAGGAGGTGTAGCAAGATATATATGCCCTTCCCTTATAAGGTCAGGCATAAACCTGTAGAAAAACGTAAGCAGCAAAGTATCTATATGCGCCCCGTCAACGTCCGCATCCGTCATAAATATAATTTTGTTATATCTTAACTTACTGATATCAAAATCATTGCCATAACCCTCGGAAAAACCGCAGCCGAAAGCCGTTATCATTGTCTTGATTTCGGCATTGGCAAGAACTTTATCCATAGATGCTTTCTCTACATTAAGAATCTTGCCTCTGATTGGAAGAATGGCCTGCGTCTTACGGTTTCTTGCTGTTTTGGCAGAGCCTCCCGCTGAATCTCCTTCTACTATAAATATCTCACATTCTTCCGGATTACGGCTCTCACAGTTGGCAAGTTTGCCATTGGTATCGCAGGAGAATTTCTGCTTGGTTAAAAGATTGGTCTTGGCTTTTTCCTCCTGTTTACGAATTTTGGCTGCCTTTTCCGCACATGCAATTACTGATTTAAGTGTCTCAAGGTTTCTGTCAAAAAACCTTACCAGCTCCGCTGCCGTAATGTCCGCAACAACCTTGCCTGCATCCTGGTTATCAAGCTTCGTCTTAGTCTGCCCTTCAAAACGTGGTTCAGGATGTTTTACCGCAACAATCGCCGTCATTCCGTTTCTTACATCGCTTCCCGTAAAATTAACGTCTTTTTCTTTGAGTATTCCAAGCTCTCTTGCGTACTTATTAATAACCGTCGTAAACTGGGTCTTAAAACCTGTAAGGTGGGTTCCGCCCTCTGCGGTATAGATATTATTGCAAAAACCGAGTATCTGTTCCTGAAATTCGTCAACATACTGGAATGCACATTCAACTTCTATTCCATCCCTGCTGCCCTTATAATATGCTACATCATGTACTGCCTCTTTGTTCTCGTTAAGAGCTTTTACATAAGCGGTTATACCCTCTTCTTCATGGAAAGTTACCTTTTTTTCTTCACCTTTTCTTGCATTTTCAAACACAATAGTAAGACCGGGATTAAGATATGCCGTTTCATGGAGACGGTTTTCTATGCTCTCAGCCTTAAATTCAGTCTTTTCAAATATTGTGTTATCAGGTAAAAAGGTTACACTTGTACCTGTGTCGTTCTTACGGCAGGTACCGCACTCACGCAGTTTATATACAGCCTTGCCTCTTTCGTAACGCTGTTCATATACAATTCCGCCCTGTTTAATTCTTACCTCCAACCACTCTGAAAGTGCATTAACAACAGAAGCACCTACACCGTGAAGTCCTCCCGATATCTTATAGCCTCCGTCTCCGAACTTTCCGCCGGCATGAAGTACGGTAAATACTACTTCCACTGCGGGAATTCCTGCCTTTGGATGAATACCTGTTGGAATTCCTCGTCCGTTGTCCGTTATCGTGGCTGTTCCGTCATTATTAAGCGTTACATATATCGTATCGCAATATCCTGCCAGATGTTCGTCCACAGAGTTATCCGCTATTTCATAAATAAGATGATTAAGTCCCTTTGTTGACACGCTTCCTATGTACATTCCCGGTCTTTTTCTTACTGCTTCAAGACCTTCAAGAATAGAAATAGATGACGCATCATACACGTTATTGACCTTCGTTGCCATTAATAATTCCTCGCTATACAAAATATAGAATTATTTTAGCACTTTTTCATGAAATATTCTACTTTTATTATTTTTCGGTGATTTCACCATCCTCAATTCTCACTATACGGTCCGCATATCCTGAAATAAATTCATCATGGGTTACAAGAATTATTGTTTTATGCTGTTCTTTTAACTTATCAAATATGTCCATTATATTTTTTCCGTTAGTCTTATCAAGGGAACCTGTAGGCTCGTCTGCAAGGATTATGTCATTATCTGCCACAAGTGCCCTTGCTATGGCACATCTTTGTTTTTCACCTCCGGAGATTTCTGACGGGGTTTTCTTCGCCAAATCGATAATTCCCACATCTGTAAGGGCTTTCTCCACCATGCTTTTACGTTCTTTTTTTCTGATGCCTCTGGCTATAAGGGGCACCTCCGTATTTTCGTATACGGTATAAAAATTCATTAATGCGTAATTCTGGAATATGAAGCTTATATGTTCTTTTCTGAACCTGTTAAGTTCCTTATTATTCATTGCTCCAACATTAATGTCATTATAAAAATATGTACCCTGGGATATCTTATCAAGTCCTCCGAGAATATTTAACAGAGTAGATTTTCCTGAGCCGGAAGCACCCATTACGGCAACATATTCGCCGTCCTCTATCCTGAGATTGACATTTTTCAATGCACTTGTTACAACTTTTCCGGAATTGTAATCTTTCTTTATATTTTTTAATTCTATCATTTAAAGTATACCTCCACGAAGATAATCTACCGTCTGTTTTTTATTAAATATAATCACCGGAGCGGCTGATGAAATCACAGAAACAGCCAATGAAATTAATACGACAGGAGCAAGAACTTTCTTTGTGAAAACTTCATTGATTATCATATGGTTTATCATATTGGTGCAGTAAAATTTATGCCATAAAGCCATCATAAGTGCAGACGAAAGTATCATTGAAAATACTGATGAATACAGATTTTTCAAAAAGATAATTTCATTAACATCTTTTTTATCAAGTCCGTTTGCCATCCATATTCCATAAGTTCCCGACTGCCTGATACAACTGCAGGTCTGGTTAAAACTAAGTGAAACAACCATAAAAAGTACAAATACAACAGCGACTTCAAAAAGTCCTTTGGTGCTTTTTTTACTTTCTCTATCCATATAATTTATAACCGATGATATCTTTATAACTCTTACTATGTCATCATTTAATGCGGCTGCTGTCTCAATCTTATCTGATACAGCTTCACAGTTTTTGGGTTCACAATAAACATACATTCCATCAGAATTTACTGTGGATACAACTTCAACAATTCCGTATTTAAGGGAATAACTTCCCTTTTTTTCGCTGTTACCTGTGGAATATATCATACTGTCTATGATTGCCGATTTCTTATTGAGGAAACCCGCTACAACATATCTTCTGACAGTCTCGCCTTTAATATTTTGTTGTTCAAAAGTATCTCCACAGGATATTTTTCCCCGATATACCTCACTCAAATATATAAGGGTATCATTTCCCAAAGTATCATATTCTGATGGTTTTTTACCTTCTGTAAGCTTCAGATTCATGACATCCCACATACCTTTTGACATAACCACAGTCTCTATGCCATCGTATTCCTCATATTCTTCCTTTGAATAAAAAGCCTGATGACCTTCCTGGACTTCCCTTAATTTCTTAAGTGCCGGCGTACTGTTCATTCCGGCAAAATATACGTTTCCGTAGTTTTCAATCTCCGGAATTGATTCTATAATTTCTTTGCCATTGACATCATCTGATTTAAACTCCACATATAAAAGCCCTTCTATATCTTTTGAAAGTGCCATATTGACTCTGGATTTGTAAATGCCGGACGTTGACGTCATATAGATAATCTGCATTACAATACATAAAAATGCCACGGTAGTAATAAGTGCTGCCCTGAATTTCCATTTATCGTTAATACACATATCCAGTGCAACTTTTAATTTAGATTTAAACTTCATTATATGCTTCCCTCCCTGTTAATTTTATTGATAATCTTATCTGATTTACAATAATAGATAAGGGACGTTATTAACAAAATAAATATGATTAAAATAAACGACGCACCCGTTGAAACCATTGTGTATTTCATTACGGATATTTTTTCATATCCTAAAACCAGATAATCAACTATGTACTGGAATATAAATGAAATTACCGATCCGGAAATCCACGAAATCAATGCAACAATGTACATTGGAAAATATATCCGGGTTATGCTGATTCCATATATTTTTTTAATGATTATCGTTTCTTTTTCCCTGTCTATAAACCATATCATTGTCTGTACTAAAAGCCCAAAACATGCTATTGACAATAGTGAAAAAAGAATAGGTTTAAAAATTCTGTTGGTAACATCGTGACTGTATACAATCCTGCCGTCCTCTGCCTGGTCATCTTCTTCTTTCAAAACCATATTATATTTCTCTGCATCAGCTCTAATAAGTTCTTTTATATTACTGTCTGCCGAAAAGATTGTGAAGGAATTATTTCCGCTTGACGAAACCGTCTGATTCACAATATAATCTGCTATTTGTTCCTTTGAAACCTCAGAAAAGTCCCCGTATCTGGCATGTATCATTGAATTTTTTTCAAATCCGTCACTGTCAAGATATCCTAATACGTCAAACTCCTCTGAATATATTTTTATCTTGTTGTTTTTACAATAATATTTTATATCATTGCCTACATACACGCCTTTGCCCTGATTAAAATATTCATCATCCTCATTTGTACTGAGATATAATCTGCACAACACGTTATCTCCGTCAGATACTTCTAATGCCATAGGATACACCCAAATCCGGCAATCTGCTGACGATATATCATCAAAGAAAGCTTTTACATTTTTTACAGCATTACTTTTATACTCCTGATATTGTATATTTCCACCTGAATTATCATTAACGGCTACATAATACATCTCATCCTGTGAAGCACTACCGCCTTTTTGAGCATAAAAAGCTACTGCTGCCCAAACATTGGTAAGGGCTGCAGTAGCTATAGTTATTTCAAATATTAAAATTAGAATTACAGGAAACATTCTGGAATATAATTTTGTCATTTCCAATTCCCCTTTTTGTCTTTATTTAATCCCCAGTATATCCTTAACAACAGCTTTCATCTCTGTCTTATCGCACACTCTGTCATGGAGAACAGGTGCTGTTCTGATATCTTCAATTGCCTGTGGAACTGCAACATTGGCAATTCTGCTAAGTTCGTCAACAAGTTCAAAATCTGTCATCTTGTCATATTTTGCCTTATCAATAGCATCCATTACGCTTCTTGTAAATTTGAATGGGCTTGCTGTTGATGCAATTACAGTCTTAGTCTCATCGGATGTCTCTGCAACGTATTTCTTATATACGCTTGCGGCAACTGCTGTATGTGTATCGATTACATAGCCTGTGTTGTAGTAAATAGACTTAATAGCTTCCGCTGTCTCTGCTTCACTTGCATAGTTGCCGTAGAAATCTTCAAGCTTGGCTCTCATATCATCGGTAATTGTATATCTGCCGTCTTTCTTAAGGCTGTCCATAAGCTCTTTATTAGTGTTGGCATCATCACCTGCTATTCTGTAGATAAGTCTTTCAAGGTTGCTTGAAATAAGAATATCCATAGATGGAGAAGATGTAAGGACAAATTCCCTGTTTCTGTCATAAGTTCCTGTTTTGAAGAAATCAAAAAGGACTTTATTTTCATTGGATGCACAGATAAGCTTTGCAATTGGAAGTCCCATATTCTTAGCATAATATGCGGCAAGAATGTTACCGAAATTACCTGTAGGAACTACAACATTGATTCTGTCACCGTTCTTAATCTCGTTATTGGCAAGAAGTCTTGTATAAGCATATACATAATATACAACCTGTGGAACAAGTCTTCCTATATTGATAGAGTTAGCTGATGAGAACTGGAATCCGTTAGCATCAAGTTCTTTAGCTAATTCGCTGTCTCCGAACATTGTCTTAACGCCTGTCTGGGCATCATCAAAATTACCTTCAATTCCTACAACGTATGTATTATCGCCCTTCTGGGTAACCATCTGCTTCTCCTGAATTGGGCTTACACCGTGCTTTGGATAAAATACGATTATCTTGGTTCCCTTAACATCGGCAAATCCTGCAAGGGCAGCCTTACCTGTATCACCTGATGTAGCTGTAAGAATTACGATATCGTTCTTAATATTGTTCTTTCTGGCACTTGTTGTTAAAAGATGTGGAAGAATAGATAATGCCATATCCTTAAAAGCTATTGTTGCGCCATGGAACAATTCAAGGAAATATGCTCCGTCTGCATTAACAAGCGGTGCTATCTCATCTGTATCAAATTTACTGTCATATGCTTTATTAATACAATTCTTAAGTTCTTCCTCTGTAAAGTCAGTAATAAATAACTTCATTACTTCATAAGCTACTTCTCTGTAATCCATTCCTGCAAGTTCTTCAAGAGAAACGTCCAATGCCGGAATTGATTCAGGTACATACAACCCTCCATCAGCTGCAAGACCTTTTAAAATTGCCTGAGAGGCAGTTACTTTAACATCAGCACTTCTTGTACTCCTATATAACAGACTCATTACCATACCATCCTTTATATTTATCTTTAAATCTCATCATATTATACCATAACTAAAAATGGTCTTCAATCATTTTTTGAAGACCATTTCATTAACCGTTAAAATGTAAAATATACATGTCCGCCATACTCGAACAATCTTGTAAGTGCCGACACATGCCATGCTCCGGCATTAACACTGTAATTCGATGCAAAGAAAAGTGCTCCCATGGAGTAATCCTCACCGTACAATGCTCTCTGAACCGCCTCAACGGTTTCGTTTGTTACATAAACCGAATAGAATCTTCCGTCCGCCACAGGCTGGAACTGCTCACCGTTTCCCTGAAAAATAACTTCAGTAATAGTATTAGGGAATCTTGAACTTCTTACTCTGTTAATAATAACATCCGCAACCATTATCTTTGACATTATATCTCCTCCGGTTGCTTCTGCCTCTACTATTTTTAAAAAATTATTATAATCTTCATCCGTACACGGAATTACATAAGATGGTGCTGCTGCCTCCTGTGTCTCTTCTTCAACAGGTGTTTCTGTTTCCTCAACCGTCTGTTCTTCCGATACCGCTGTTTCTGTCTCTTCTTCCTGCGGTATTTCCACATCTGTAAATCTTACCGTATTAAAACTATCCATTACAAGATTAAGTCTATTGTCTTCAGTAATCATTACCGAAACAGGTGTTTCAGGAGTTGAATTATCGTTATCTGATTTCTTACCCGGTGCAAATGCCAGGGTTATTCCAGATATCATCAACATAGCAATGATAATAATATTTTTTTTCAAAAATTTAATCATACAATATCTCTTTCCTTTTTTATTTTTAACACACGGTGATTATAATTTGATTTTTTTCAGGGTGTCAACAAAACACCCTTTTTTTGGTAAAAAGTACCTCTGTAACAATTTTGTAATAATTATGTCCGTCATTTTATATAATTTTTTTGGATTTAAAGTGAAATTATTGTGCATATTTTATTGTATAATTAATTTATGTTCATATTTAGTTCACAAAAGAATGGTTATTTTCTGCAATCCCGTCCCATTTTTTAGCCTGAAAAAGTATAAAAAGTGGTATGTGTCACCACTTTTTTTATGATTTTCTGCTGTTTTTTTATCATTGTGCGAGGTAAAATGTAAGAAAATCTTCTTTCTTACATTTTTCTCATTATATATTGTCATCCACATATCATTCCTGTATACTTAAATTATTACATAATACAAGGAGGATATATGAGCGAATTACCCGGTGTATATACCACCAGACTAAAAGACGGAACCGCAAGTTACCGCGCAGGAATAACAGTTAAATCAAAGCATATAAGTCTCGGAAGTTTTGATAATCCGGATGACGCTTCAGGTGCATACAGGGATGCTTTGTATACCCTTAAAAGCGACTGCACCATTGAGGATTACGAAAAAATATCCAACCATCTTCCTTTTAAAAAATATGTCATCCTTATTAATCTCAGGGACAACGGCATATATTTTAATACGCCGATTTATATGTACAAAAAATATTTCCTGTATTATGTGGACAGAAAGACAATCCTTACTTTTGACGTTGATGACCTTTTTTATTTTTCGGATAAATCAATTATGAAGCGGGGCAACCATCTTTTTGTTGCGGAATACGGGATGCAGACCAATATTTTAAGCCGTTACGGAATAAGGGATCATGCCGTTCCCGGACGGGATTACTATTTTTCCAACGGCAATTCCTACGATTTCAGATATGGCAACGTCAACATTGTGAATAGATATTACGGTGTCCAAAAGATAATCAAAAAAGGACAGCCCCGTTATAAAACGGTTATACATATTAAAGGCAATTTTGTTGTGGGAACATATAAGACGGAGGAAGAAGCTGCCATCGCCTACAATAAAGCAGTCCATTGTCTTAAGAAAAACGGATGCAAAAAAAACTTCCCGGAAAATTATCCGGAAAGTCTCTCTGCTATCTCCTATGCGTCCATATATCATTCAGTCAAAATTTCTGATAAAATACGAACTTATAAATTCTTATAGATTTCCGGTCTGAAGTCATTTCTTACCGGAAATTTTTTTCTGTATTCATACTCTTCCTCTTTATCAATATCGGCAATGATTATGTCCTCTTTTTCTCCTGCCATTGAAATCACATCACCCTTAGGTGATACCGCCATGGAGTGTCCCATATAATAAGTTGAAACATCTTCACCGGCTCTGTTAATTCCCGCAATATAAGTCTGGTTCTCAATGGCTCTCGCTTTTAAAAGCACCTGCCAGTGTCCATCCCTTGGTCCGCCGAAATTAGCTGCAACCGTAATCAGGTCAGCTTTCTTTGAGGCTTTGATAAAAAGCTCCGGGAACCGCAAATCATAGCATATTAACGGGCATACCGTAATATCATCAATCTGACAGAAGGAAAGGCTGCTGCCCTTTTCATAGACCCTGTCTTCTCCTGCATAAGTAAACGGATGAATCTTGTCATAGCTGCATATTATTTTTCCAAGATTATCAATAATAACATAAGTGTTATAATATCCGCTATTTTTGCGGCTTATATAACCATAACCGATATAAATATTATATTTTGAGGCGAGTTTTGCCATTACGGAATACGTCCGTCCTTTTTCATCTTCATAAAAGCACTCCGGCTTCATGGTAAAACCTGTCATGCTCATTTCAGGAAAAAGGGCAAGCCTGACCTTACTGTCAGACACTGCTTTTATATATTTTTCCGCTGCATTGAGGTTACGTTCTTTATCCTCAAAAAAAATATCTGTCTGACATATTCCTATTCTCATGGCCGTCTCCTTTATTTATTGTTGATGTAATTAATAAGTCCTTCTGCCGCAATTATTTTCTGCATGAAAGGAGGGAACGCCTGACCTTTAAATTCAGTGCCCTTTGTTCTGTTGTAGATGATACCGCTGTCAAAATCCACTTCTACATCATCACCGTTTTCGATTCCCTTTGACGCCTCAGGACATTCAATAATAGGAAGTCCGATATTAATTGCATTTCTATAAAAAATTCTTGCAAATGTCTCTGCAATTACACAGCTTACGCCTGCTGCCTTAATGGCTATAGGTGCATGTTCCCTCGAAGAACCGCATCCGAAGTTCTTATCTGCAACAATGATGTCACCTTTTTTTACATTCTTAACAAAGTCCTTATCAATATCTTCCATACAGTGTGTTGCAAGTTCCGCAGGGTCTGATGAATTAAGATATCTTGCAGGAATTATTACGTCCGTATCTACGTTGTCGCCATATTTAAATACTGTTCCATGTGCTTTCATTTTACATTACCTCCTCAGGTGATGAAATCTTACCCGTAATTGCCGAAGCTGCCGCAACCGCCGGGCTTGCAAGGTATACTTCTGATTCAACGTGTCCCATTCGTCCTACAAAGTTACGGTTAGTAGTTGATATACAACGTTCTCCCTTTGCAAGGATTCCCATGTAACCGCCAAGACATGGACCGCATGTAGGAGTGCTCACAACTGCTCCTGCCTCAATAAATGTCTTAATAAGGCCTTCTTCGATAGCCTGAAGATAAATCTTCTGTGTTGCAGGAATTATAATTGTCCTGATTCCTTTTTTAACCTTATGTCCTTTAAGGATCTCTGCTGCAATTCTAAGGTCGTCAAGTCTTCCGTTAGTACATGAACCGATTACTACCTGGTCGATTGCTATGTCAAAACCTTCGTCAATGGTATGTGTATTCTCAGGAAGATGTGGGAAAGCAACTGTTGGCTTTAATGTTGAAAGGTCGATTACATATTCTGCATCATACTCTGCATCTTCATCTGCTTCATATACAGTGTATTCTTTTGTGGAATGTTCTTTCATGTACTCGATTGTAAGGTCATCCACAGGGAAAATACCATTCTTTCCGCCGGCCTCAATTGCCATGTTGGCGATTGTAAATCTGTCATCCATAGAAAGGTATTTTATTCCGTCGCCTACAAATTCCATTGATTTGTATAAAGCACCGTCTACGCCGATCATTCCGATTATGTGAAGAATAATGTCTTTACCGCTTATCCACTTGGCAGGTTTGCCTGTAAGTACGAATTTAATTGCTGAAGGAACTTTGAACCATGCAAGTCCCGTAGCCATTCCGGCTGCCATATCAGTTGAACCTACACCTGTCGAAAATGCACCGAGTGCTCCGTATGTGCAAGTGTGTGAATCCGCACCGATAATAACGTTACCTGCTACCGTAAGTCCTTTTTCAGGCAAAAGGGCATGTTCGATACCCATTTCACCAACTTCAAAATAGTTGGTAATGTCATGCTTTTTTGCAAAATTTCTTACACACATACAATGCTCTGCCGATTTAATATCCTTGTTAGGAACAAAATGGTCAGGAACGAGTGCGATTTTATCTTTGTCAAATACTGTTTTGGTATTCATCTTCTCCATCTCATGGATTGCCACAGGTGAAGTGATGTCATTACCAAGTACAAGGTCTAACTTAGCTTCTATAAGCTGACCTGCCGATACTTCAGGAAGACCTGCATGAGCTGCAAGAATCTTCTGTGTCATTGTCATTCCCATAATAAAAATCTCCTTTTTTTATTCTGGTTGTATTTTAGCATATTTTTTATTATAATAAAAATACATATTATATATATTTATTATAACGTGAGGTTATATAATGAACAATAATTTATCTTTATACAATATATTTCTTGCCGTTGCCGAAGCCGGAAGCACCCTTGGCGCAGCTAAGACTCTCTTTATAAGTCAGCCTGCCGTAAGTAAAGCAATTTCCAAATTGGAGGCGTCCCTTGAAGTCAGTCTTTTTGTAAGAAGCAAAAAAGGTGTCCGCCTTACAGATGACGGACTTATTCTTTATGACCGTATAAAAAATGCTTTTGAATATATCGATGAGGGCGAGTCGGTTATCAGAGAGCGTAACAGCCTTGGCACGGGACATATTAAAATCGGTGTCAGCAGCACCTTATGCAAATACATACTTCTGCCCTATCTTTCCCTATACACCAAGGACCATCCTCACATACGTATTTCGATTGAATGTCATTCTTCAAGGGAAACCGCAGATATTCTCCAACAGAACCACGTTGACCTCGGTCTGATTGCCAAGCCTGATAATTCAGCCCTTTCCTGCTTAAGTCTTGGATATATGCACGATACCTTTGTTGCCACCAGGGAATATCTCTCCAATATGGCAAAAAGAAATGATGCCAACCTTATGATGCTTAATAAGGAAAATCTTACCAGGCAGTATGTGGACAGGTATATTCCTGCCAGATTTTATGAAAAATTCAATCTTATGGAAACCGACAATATGGAACTTCTTATAGAATTTGCCAAAACAGGCATCGGTATCGGCTGTGTCATCAAGGAATTTGTTAAAAACGAACTGGGTAACGGACTGTTAGTGGAATACAATACAGGTCTCCCCGAAATAGAAAAACGTGAGGTGTGCTTCGCCTATTCCTATAGGCGCATGCCCAATCCTCACGTTATGGATTTTCTCGATTATGTGAATGAGAAAAAATCCGATAAAAAATTTAACGTATTGGTGTAGATTAGTTTCAAATACAAAATGCAGCATATAAAGGAACAATCTTCTTATTATCCTCAAATCCAAAGTTTTTGGAAGATAGTTTAATGGCATAATCAGGTTTGTAAGTGTCCATATATACTTTTAAGCTCTTAGCTCTGGTATTGTCAGCAGATTTTACTTCAATAGGTATAAGTCTGCCATCCCGCTGAATAATAAAATCAATTTCAGCCCCACGCTCCGACTCCCAATAGTAAGTATTGTAGCCATTAATTGTAAGTTGCACATTAACATAGTTTTCAGCCATACCGCCCTTAAAATCATTGATTTCCTCAACCATATAAAGAATATCATTCGCTGCTAAATCTTTTTTTGCACAAAGCAAACCTAAATCCGATACATAAATCTTAAATGCATCAATATTGCGGTAATTTTCCAAAGGTTTTTTAACCTGCTCAACCTTGTAAACCTGCGATACAATTCCTGACAAGCAAAGCCATTCAATGGCATTTTCAAATTCAGAAGCCCTTCCGCCTTTTTTAATCAGTTTATATTGGAAACGGGTATTCTTTTTTGATAGCTGGACAGTAATGTTATCATAGGCAAGTCTGGTTTTTTTGATTTCATTAAGTTTGTTGTACTTACTCATATCATTAAGGTAACTTGCAAGTATCGTATCCTGGGTATGACGTACAAGAATATAATCTTTTGTTTCGGCAAATTGCATCACACACTCCGGCATACCACCTACTACGAGATACTGGCGGTAGAGCTGCATTGCGGCATCATGCAAAGCTGACGGCAATGGTGTATCTGTGTTGAAACACTTTTTTATCTGTTCTGTTAAATCTTTTTCACCGAGTGCCAGCATAAATTCTTCCATATCCATAGGATAAAGTGTTTTCATATCAACCTTTCCTACAGGGAAAGAGAATTTAGTCCTATTAACAGCAACTCCCAGCAGACTTCCCGCAACAATTATATGATAATCAGGAGCATCTTCGCAAAAATATTTGAGTGAAGTCAATGCTCTTTCGCAAAGCTGCACTTCGTCAAATACTATCAGTGTCTTTTCTTTTACAATAGTCTGCCCTGCAATATGTGACAAAATTGGTATCAGATAATCAGGGCTGATATTTTCTTCAAAGGTATCACCAAGCTTCGGATTGGTCTCAAAATTGAAATATGCCACATTTTCATAATCAGTACGTCCGAACTCCAGAATGGAATATGTCTTTCCTACCTGTCTTGCTCCCTGTAAAATAAGAGGCTTACGATGTTCGCTTTCTTTCCATTCTTTCAAAAATCCCATAATTTTCCTATACATAATCCACCCTCCTTAAAGGTACTAAGTATAGTATGGCAGATATTCATGTAAAAATCAATGTGTTTTTGTTATTTTTTTACATTATATAACACGAATATTTTTTCAAAAATTACAAAAAAAGACAGCTCCCTAATCAGAGAACTGCCTGTGTCAGTCTTTTATTATATTTCCAAGAATTAGTTATTAACTAACTTATCTTCTTCGTTATTCCAGCTGTAAAGTTTACGAACTTCTTCGCCAACCTTCTCTGATGGATGTTCAGCAGCAAGCTTTCTCATAGCCTTGAAGTGAACCTGACGTCCTGCTGGAGACATATCTAATAAGAATTCCTTAGCAAATGTTCCGTCCTGGATATCTGAAAGAATCTTCTTCATAGCCTTCTTAGTATCTTCTGTAACGATCTTAGGACCTGTTACATAATCGCCGTATTCAGCAGTATTGGAAATTGAATATCTCATTCCTGCAAAACCTGACTGGTAAATTAAGTCAACGATAAGCTTCATTTCATGGATACATTCAAAGTAAGCATTTCTTGGGTCGTAACCAGCCTCAACTAGAGTTTCAAAACCACATTGCATTAAAGCACAAACACCACCACATAGAACAGCTTGTTCACCAAATAGGTCAGTTTCAGTTTCAGTACGGAAAGTAGTTTCAAGAACACCAGCTCTTGCACCACCGATACCAGCAGCATAAGCTAAAGCATTATCTAAAGCCTTACCAGTAGCATCTTGATATACTGCAACTAGGCAAGGTGTACCCTTACCAGCTTGATATTCACTTCTTACAGTGTGACCAGGAGCTTTAGGAGCAATCATAGTAACATCAACGTTCTTAGGTGGAACGATAGTACCATAGTGAATGTTGAAACCATGTGCGAACATAAGCATATCGCCTTCCTCTAGGTTTGGCTCGATATCTTTCTTATACATATCAGCTTGTAGTTCGTCATTAATTAAAATCATGATAACTTGTGCTTTCTTAGCAGCTTCAGCAGCAGTGAAAACTTCAAAGCCTTGCTTTTCAGCCTTTGCCCATGACTTAGAACCTTCATATAGACCGATTATTACATTAACGCCACTCTCTTTTAGGTTTAAAGCGTGTGCGTGACCTTGTGAACCGTAACCGATAACAGCTACTGTCTTTCCATCAAGATTATGGATATCACAATCTTGTTGATGATATAACTTTGCCATTTTAATTTCCTCCATTTTATTATAATGAAATATATATGTACATACGAAGTTTTTCGTATGCAGATAACAAGTTAAATATTAAACTCTTAAAGAGTTTGTGCCTTTTTGAATAGCAATCATACCAGTACGAACAATTTCCACTATACCGTATGGTCTAATTAGTTCTTCAAACCTTTCAATGTGAATAGAAGTATCACAAATTTGTAAGGTCATAGTTCTTAATGAGATATCTATAATTTTAGCCCCCATAATTTCGGCTATTGTCATAACCTCGGAACGCTTATCGGCTGGGATAGATATTTTAACTATTACCAACTCTCTTTGTAAGATATCGCTACTGTCAAAAGACCTAACCTTAATGACTTCTATCAACTTGTTTAGTTGTTTTTCAAGTTGTTCAAAGGTATAGTTATCGCCATCGGCAACTATGGTAATACGGGATATCTCTGGGTTGTCGGTGATGCCAACGGCAAGACTATCTATGTTAAACCCTCTACGAGAGAATAAACCAGTAATTCGGGATAAAACACCTGCATGATTTTCTACTAAGATAGATAATGTTTTCTTCATAGATTAAACCTCCTTAAAGTGTAGTTTCATTAGGAGCAACGTCGCACTCTAATAAGAAGATACCTTTTTCATTGAAAAGTCTATCTATAGCATCATCTATTTGTGAGTCATCATCTACACGCATAGATGGTATTCCATAAGCCTCAGCCAACTTTACAAAGTCTGGACTTCCATCAAGGTTGACAGCCATCTCTCGACTTTCATATTGGTTGTGCTGAAGTTCGCAAACCATTCCTAAGCGATAGTTCACCATAACTATAACTTTAATGTTTACGTTGTGTTGTACCGCAGTAGCTAGTTCCATAAATGACATTTGAAAAGAACCATCACCACATACGGCTATTACTGGAGCTTCTGGTTTAGCAAGTTTTACTCCAATAGATGCAGGTACACTATAACCCATAGTTCCCATACCACAACTTGTTAAAAATCTGCCATTTTTAACCTTAAAGCCATTTGCAGTCCAAATTTGATTCTGTCCTACATCTGCGACTACTATAGTATCGCTAGGAGCTTTATCTGATAACTTCTTCATGAAAAGTTTAGGATTTATAGTTCCTTTTGGAGTCTTAGCGAACTCTAAAGGTAGTTTTTTATCATTTAATGAGTCTAACCAGTTAGTGAACTTTTTACAACCATGTTCTTTCATGTTTTCAATCAACTTTACTAGAATTTTTTTAGCGTCGCCAACTAGCGGAATGTTTGCAGTGATATTCTTTCCAATCTCTGCGGGGTCTATATCAATGTGAACAATCTTAGTAGTCTTGGCTAGGTTGTTAGGTTGATTGACTGCTCTATCTCCAACTCTAGCACCTATTAAGATTAATAGGTCACATTCGTTCATAGTTTGATTGGCTAACTTCTTACCATGAGTACCAATCATACCCATATATAGTCTATCGTCACCTTGAATAGCACCTATACCCATCATAGTAGATACTACTGGGATATCAAAAGTGTTTGCAAAGTCGAAAAGTTCCTTTTGAGCCTTAGCAGAAAATACTCCACCACCAACACATATTAAAGGCTTTTCCGATTGTTCAATAGCTTCAACTACTCTTTTTATCTGTAGACCGTTTCCCTTAGTAGTAGGGTTATACGATATAATGTCTACACTATCAGGATATTCAAAGTCTATCATAACCTTTTGAATGTCCATAGGAACGTCTATCAATACTGGGCCATTTCTACCAGTACCTGCTATATAAAAAGCCTCTTTAATAATTCTAGGTAGCTGAGTGGCATCTTTAACTAGATAAGAATGTTTTACAAAAGGTTCAGCTGAACCTGTAATGTCAGCCTCTTGGAATACGTCACGACCTATTTGGTCGGTATTTACTTGACCTGTTATTACTACTAATGGAATACTATCGGCATATGCAGTTGCGATAGCTGTAATTAAGTTAGTAGCCCCTGGGCCAGATGTGGCAATACATACGGCAGGTTTACCAGTAATTCTAGCATAACCATTTGCAGAATGTCCACCATTTTGTTCTTGACGTACTAATATATGCCTAATCTTATTGCTTTTATAAATATAGTCATAAAAAGGGCATATCGCTGCTCCGGGATATCCAAAGACGACTTTAACTCCCTCTAATTCAAGACATTTTACCATTGCTTCAGCAGTTTCAATCATCTTCCAATCACTTCCCTTACTAAATTTATAGATTTAAAAAAATACTTCTGCAATAAATTTAATTATACCACTATATAGGTCTTAATATATTAATTTTTTGTGAATTTTTTACTTTTATATAATGTGTATCTTCTATAATATAATACAAAAACCACCCATGTAGGTGGCTTTTGCATGGATATATTAAAAGAGGGGGTTTGAAAAAAATCATGTTTGCATATTTATATTATGAGTTTGAAGTAGCATCTTTATTTACTTGCTCATGTAGAGTTACTTTTGCAGTAGCCTCTTGATTATTTCTGTAATAAGTTACTTCTATAACGTCACCTGCATTGTACTCTTTAATCTTGCTAGATAGTTCCGATGCAGTAGTAATAGTATCGCCATTAATACCAGTGATTATATCGCCTACTTGTAGACCAGCCTCAGCTGCTGCACCTTCGCTATCCATAAATCTGATATATACACCTACTGGAACGTTATAATATCTTGACATAGTATCTGTAATATCTTCGGCAGTTATACCTAATTGAGGTCTACCAGTTACATATCCGTAAGTTACTAGGTCGTCTATTATGCTCTTGGCTTGAGTTATTGGTATTGCAAAACCTAAGCCCTCAATAGATGCCTCACTTGATGAGTAACTTGATGACATCTTAGAAGATACTATTCCTACTACTTGTCCTTTACTATTTACTAGTGGGCCTCCTGAGTTTCCTGAGTTGATTGCTGCACTAGTTTGTATTAAGTTCATAGTGTTATCATTTATAGTTATGGTTCTATCCAAACCAGATATTATTCCAGGGGTAAATGTGTTGGATAGTTCAAATCCTAGAGGGTTACCTATAGCATATGCATAGTCACCAACTGCAAGAGTATCACTATCACCAAATTCAGCAGGAGTTAAATCTGTAGCTTGAATTTTTAGTACGGCTATATCAGCTGATGTATCTTTGCCGATTACTGTAGCCTTGTACTCGTCCTCAGTATTAAGAATAACAGTAACTTCAGTAGCATTTTCTACTACATGAGCGTTAGTTATAATGTAACCATCTTTAGTCATTACTATGCCAGTACCAGTAGATGTGTAAGTCTGCGATTGATTGTTACCGTATCCATAAAAGTATGAATATATATCGTTAGTATTGGAAGTGCTTTCGCAAGTAGCAGATATTCCTACTACTGATGGTTCAACTTTCTTATATATTTCGGCTGGAGTTAAATCCTTGCCATCTTCTTTTAGTCCAAATAGACTAGTCGCTTCAGCCTTTAAATTACTACTATTAGATGCAGTTGTGTTGTTTGTAGTAGTAGTAGTAGTAGTAGCGTTATCGTTGGCATTTGCTACCGATGATGTATTATTATGATTATCATAGTACTTGTAAGCTCCTATTGAACCTACCGAAACTATTGCCATACAACATAATAAACCTACAAATTTTAAAACCTTCTTACCTGACTTATGGTTCTTAGGTTTCTTAGATGCTGATGCGTCATTAGACATATCATCAGTTGGATAGTAGCTAACTTCATTTATCTTATTATTTTGAAATTCATTATTATTATTATTAAAATCGTTCATCATATAAATTATCCTTTCTATCATAAACACGCTTAATTAAGGTTTATTGTTATTATTTATTTTATGATTATATTATATTTCTTATATGTGAAAGTAAAGTGATAAGTTTTCAAAAATGATATAAAAACATATATCCATAATGTGATACTATTCTGTTAGTTTGTTAATAGCAAAACCCTCTAAAAGTGAAAACTCTTAGAGGGGTCTGCGTGTGGCTTTAATATATTAATATTTTAGGAGATAATCTATAGTAATTATTAAGCTTCACCGATATCGTTAGCTTGAAGGGCATCGTAACCACGTTCGCCAGTACGAACTTTAACAACGTCCTCAACGTTATAGACAAAGATTTTACCATCACCAATGTTGCCAGTGTATAGTACCTTACGAGCTACTTCGATAACATCTTCGGCAGGAACTTTAGATACTACAGTATCTAATTGAATTCTAGGTAGTAGAGTAACTATATCACGCTTAACACCACGATAGTATTCTTCGTGACCCTTTTGTAAGCCATAACCCATTACGTTAGATACTGTTATACCAGTAACACCTAATGTGTTAAGAGCATCTTGTAACTCTTGTAGCTTGTTTTGACGGCATATAATGGAGATTTTTGTAAGTTTAGCGTTCTTGTTAGCTTGATTGCTAATAGGAACAGCCTTATCTACGCTAACTGGAGCAGTCTTTGGAATAGGAGCATTAGGGTCAACTACACCAGCCTTAGCCTCTGCCTTAGCCATATGGCTATCTACAGGTGCAGGAATAAAGTCTGCATATGAACTTGCTAGGTTATGTTCTGTAGCATCTAAGCCAAGAACTTCTTCTTCTACACTTGCTCTTAAACCTAAGAAAGGTAACTTTTTGATAACTGTAAATGTAATAACCATAGTTATAGCTGTCCAAGCAATTACTGTTACAACACCTAAACATTGAATTCCAAAGAACTTAGTTCCACCATAGATTAAACCAGCTTCACTACCAGAACCATCAGAGAATACACCAGTTAAGATAGTTCCTAATGCACCATTTACACAATGGACACCAACTGCACCAACTGGGTCATCTATCTTTAGTTTTTGGTCTACAAATTCAATACCTACAACTACTGCAATACCTGCAACAATGCCTATAATAGCTGCACTTACTGGAGAAACTGTATCACAACCAGCAGTTATTGCAACTAGACCAGCTAATGAGCCGTTTAATGTCATAGAAACATCTGGTTTGCCATACTTAATCCAAGTGAAAATCATAGTAGTTACTGTAGCTACTGCAGCTGCAATGTTTGTAGTTACAAAAATCTTACCAGCAGATACTATAGCATCACCTTCCATGGATACTGTAGAACAACCATTAAATCCAAACCAACAGAACCACAAAATAAAGCAACCTAATGCACCTAATGTTAATGAGTGTCCTGGAATGGCTTTAGGATTTCCATTCTTATCATACTTACCAATACGAGGGCCTAGTATTTTTGCACCTATAAGTGCTGCTACACCACCTGTCATGTGAACGGCTGTTGAACCTGCAAAATCGTGGAAACCTAATTCGGATAGCCAACCACCACCCCAAATCCAGTGGGCTTCAATTGGATATACTATAGCACTTATAACTGCACTATATACTAGGTAAGATTTGAATTGTGTTCTTTCTGCCATGGAACCAGATACTATTGTGGCTGCTGTAGCACAAAATACTGTTTGGAATATCATATATGCCCAAAATGGAACTCCATCTGGAGCAATGCTAGGATAGTTTTCAGGTGATGCAATACCATTATATGCACCAATAAATGAACCGCTTCCGAACATTATACCAAATCCTAATAACCAAAATATTGGTGTACCTAATGAGAAATCCATTAAATTTTTCATTATAATGTTACCTGCGTTTTTAGCTCTAGTAAAGCCCGTTTCAACCATTGCAAATCCTGCTTGCATAAAGAATACTAAAGCAGCACCTACAAGTACCCATATGGTGTTTACTGCTGAATATTCCATAAATAATTCCTCCTTTAATAAAAAATGACCCTATAATATTCGCACAAGTAGTACGAAATTTATAGCGTCATTGCTAATGTATAGTGTTATATTTTCTAGTAACAATCTAAGTGAGTAAATCTTAAAATGGTACCAACTATTAAGATT
>OLRO01000298.1_pt1 | contig 43511 bp, 35 predicted proteins | sample 1673131 | NCBI WGS metagenome assembly OLRO01 (sample SAMEA3136757, study PRJEB25190) | human gut metagenome | biome: human gut; feature: human-associated habitat; material: faeces | place: Austria | collected 2013 | reverse complement strand
AGCCTCTGTGTCCCTTATATAAAAACATTATAAAGCCTTTAGATAGAGCTCGTTATCCCGAACTGAGGTATATATTTCCACAAGTTGCAATTGAAGGAGGTATATGTTACTTTTTACGAGGTCATCAGAGCACTATTTGTAATATTCATACAACATGGGGAGATGGGTCTATTCACGAATCAAGCCGCATGTTAAAACATGTATTCAACAAAGACAATAAGACTGTAGAGTTAGATGTGTTTGTCAGAGATGACCAGGCTGTAAGTATTATAGAAAAGGTAATGAAGAAAGATGGTTTTATTCCTTTCTCAACATGCGTGAAGCCCCGTAATTACTACAAATTAGATTCAATGCCAAAAGAGGCAACGGATTCCATTAAGAAGATTGGCATATGGGGACTTGACAAAAAGAAAAACCGTGTTCTAAAATACATAGATGAATATGAAATACCAAACTCCGACTTTGATGAGGATATGCTCAACAAGTGGAAAGTTTTTGTTTCCAAAGCTGATGGTGCGGCTGGTCAGTTATGTAATCCTGTACCAGCAAGAATAATTGGTGCAACAATGAGAGGTGGCAAAAATATCATATCTACAATAACATTTCTTGCTATAGGACCTTTCAACACAGAGGAGGAGGCAATTAATGTGCAGAAATATATGACGACAAAATTCTTTAGATTTTTGTTAGGTATTCGTAAGTTAAAAAATGTCTACTGGAAGAACTTCACGTTTGTTCCATGCTTAGACTTTACTAAAGAATGGGATGATAAAGATTTGTACCAAGAATACGGTCTTACTGAAGAGGAAGTCTCACATATTGAAAATATGATAAAAGAGTTTGATAATGAACTGATATTATTCTAAAGTCCATGTGGATTTTATAGAATTATTTCAACAAGCTCTTCTACATAAGAGTTTAGGAGCAGTCTTATAGATTTGCACATACTCTCTATGTTATATATTATCCTCAGAGAAGATGAAATTAAAATATGATGAACGGAATATCTCTCGAGTGCATCTTAAAGTACTACAATAACAAAAAAAGCAAATTATGCCAAAGAAAGAATATACTTCTTTACCGATAAACTATCCTGTATGTGAGCATAGCAGCTGCCCAAAGGCAGCTACCTGCTTGCATCAGGTAGCCTACTCTATGTTGCTGGAGCAGAATGAAGAGTATGTGCGTCTGATCAATCCCACCAGATGCAGCAAGGACGAGGCATGTACATACTATCGGGATAAAAAGCCAGTGATATTCGCCAGAGGATTCACCAACTTCCAAAAGCGGATGTACCCACAGCAGTATGACCAGTTCATGACTACCCTCATCCTCCACTTCGGACGCAACCAATATTTTAAGCGCAGACGTGGTGACATTCTTCTTCCACCTGAGGAGCAAGAAGTGATAAGACTAATGCTTGAAAAGGTAGGAGCAGACTCCAAAATGGACTTCGACAAATACGAGGAGCACATCAATTGGAGTGCCTGATTCATGCCTTCAAAGTACCTTCTCAGTACCACATAAGTGTTACTACGGTATCAGTTACTTGATACTTCAGTACCACCTAAGATAAACTCCAGTACCAGTTAGAAAGTATCAAAAGCGGTACTGATAATGGAGAAATCATAATTACAATTCATTAAAGAAGAAATATCATATGAAGAAATTAACAAAACTTAGCATACAATGGTTTTACAATTTGCTTGAACGAGGTGAATGTGATATCATGGACTTCAAGGAGCAGTTGGAGGACAAAATGACATTTGGGAAATCATTAAAGAACTTTGCTCCAAAATATGATGAAACAGCAAGAGATGTTGTCGCATTTGCCAACAATAAAGGCGGTTTTTTATTTATTGGCATTGTTGATGACAGCAAGGAGATTAACAAAGATTTCATATATGATGAGAAGAAGGTATTCGACCTTATCCACCAAGTACAAGACCGAACAGAGCCTACAATTACACTTATTCCACACAAAATAAATGTAGAAGGGAAAAACTTGCTGGTGTTAGAAATACCATTCTCAACACAACTTCATCGTACAAGTCGTGGAGAGTTCTTAATTCGTAGTAATGATGGTAATCGTCCTATTGAACCATATGAAATGGCCACTATCATGTCAGAAAAAGGGTTGATAGTATATGACCAAAAAACATGGCATATCTCAGGAGAATGGATTGACGAAAAACGTTTGTCAACTCTAGTTGATATGATAGAGGCTAAAAATGCTGATAGTCCGTACTTGGATAAATCGAAAGAAGATTTGCTTGACTCTCTTGGAATGACTAAAGATGAAGATGGTGAACCTTTACCGACAACTACGGGATTATTATTCATTGGAAATCAGACAGCCTTAAGAGAGCTACCATACTATGAGGTGAAGTATATTCACTATTTTTCAGATGGTACCTATAAGCCATACGAATATAAAGGCAATATAGTAGAAGTGGCTAAAGCATGTTTTGCACAACTAAGGGCAGAAATCAAGCAAAAAGAATATGTCTTTGGACTATTTAGAGAATATGTTGAAGATTATTCTGAGATCGTCATTCGTGAATTGCTCATCAATGCTTTGGCACATAGAAGTTTAAGCAGACAACAGATAGTGGAGATACGCAAATATGACGATGGTAGGTATTTGGAAATAGAAAGTCCTGGAACTTTCCCAGAAGGTATTACTGTTGAGAATTATCTGAGAAAGACCAATCCACGCAATCCTAATGTTATGGATATTCTGCGTGAGATAGGTCTTGCAGAAAAAGCAGGCAGTGGATTCGATAAGATATTTACAGACCTTCTAAAAAAAGGAAAATCCTTACCCAAACCAGAAGAAACGGACAATTCTGTTATATTTCGTATTAAAGCAGATGTTGTATCAGAAAAACTGATAGAGTTATCACTACTTTACGAGAATCAAGTAGGAAAAGGTATGAAATTGGATGAATTATTGGTACTTTCAGAAATTGTAAATCACAAGCAGATAAAGATTTCGGAGTTGTTAAATAAGCCAAACATCAGTCATTATCGTCTACAGAGCATTCTTGACAAACTTTGCGATTTAGAGTTCATTGAGCCATCAGGCAAGACTTCTGGTAAATCATACATTCTTCATGTAAGTAAGCGTAAAAACATGGATGACAAGATAGAATATGTAAAGACTAAGAAACAGGAGAAGGCAAGACAAAAAGAAGCTATCCTACGCTACTTGGATTCCATTGACACAATAAATAATTCAGAAGCACGACAATTGCTAAACTTGCCTGAAAAAGACAGGGCTAAGGTATCGCGTCTGTTTGCAGAATTAGTAGATGAAAATGCTATTTTGAAAACAGACGATAGCAAAGCTAACAACGTGAAATACAGAAGAATAAGAAAATAAACGTTTGCAGTTTCGTTTGCAGTTTCGTTTGCAGTTTTGCTTCTAAAAACAAATTTTGCAAACAGAATGCAAACAGGAAAGACAAGAAAGAAGGCTATGAAACAAGAGATACCTACACCAGCATCCATCCGCAAGGCTTACGTGGAAGAATATCTGAAACGCAGGACGGATGCAGAGGAGTTCGCCCGATTCACAGAATCAGAACTAGCTGACTTTATCCGAAAGCATGAGTCGCCAAACTTTGAAAGCATCTATACACAGCTCGACCATAACTACTACGACCGGGTACGCCATGATATGGCTATAGACGGACAGATGAGAACAGAAGACAATGCTGCTGACAACAGGTATTCCTTACATCTGAAAACATGGTCAGGGTTCCTGGAATCAAAAGCATTCCACAATCTCTTCAAAACAAAGATTGCCATAGAGGATTTGTCATCTGATGCGGAACCATCAGTACTTTCTACTCCATCATTCCGTGAAGAAACCGAAGGCGAACGGAAGCATATTCTGAAAGAGATGGATGTGATAAGGCGCAATCCTCAGCTCCGACAGATGTGCCTTGACAAGTATGGCTACCAATGCCAATGCTGCGGAATGGATTTTGAGGAAACATACGGCAAAGAACTGGGTGCCAACTTCATGGAAGTGCATCATCTTAGGATGATTTCCACATACGAGACCGATGGAGTACCCGAGAACTTCCTGGAGAATCTGGTTCCGCTATGCAGCAACTGCCACAGTATGATTCATCATATCAAGGATTCGGAACATCCGTTAAGTGATTTGCGTGAAGCATACCGTGGCATGAAGAAAGAAATAAAAATATGGAAACAAGACTAAGCAAGAAGCTTGCAGACAAAATAGCATCATTAGACATCAGCCATCCATACGTATGGAAGCTTAGATTGTCGAAGGCAGATTTCAAAGTACTTGAAGTCTGCCTAAGCGCTATTGTGTCTGATTGTGGAGTATCAGCGTTGGCAAAGCCCGAAAATGCCACATCAACCATTGTCTATATGGCAGAATGGTATAAGCGCAAATACCAAAGTGGCAACAGGAACCAACTGATAGAGAATCTGGATTTGGAAACACTCTGGTCCAACTCAGGCATCAGCAAGAAACGCTATCTGTATCAGGATGATAGCGGACAGAAGCGATGGCTCTACTCCATCTATGTGCTTGGTGGTCTTGCCATACAGCATGAGCTGAACCGTCATGACAAGATGAAGTTCCTGAAGGGACTTTGCCGTATCTATCATGGCGAGAACTATACCTTGGAAAATCTGGATGAAGCATCAAGAGCTGCTGCTTTCAGAGAGAGCATCAAGCGCCAGCACTCCCTTTATGAATACATGAAGGAGATTCTGAACGGAGAAATGCCCTTCCATGAAGACGATCTGAAGGATGCTGCATCTGACGTGAACCGATTCGTGGCAACCATCAAGGCTGCCAACGATGAGATATTGAAGGTAAAATTCCGTTTCGAATGGCAAGTAATATTCTCGCCAGACTATACCTATATGACACGCCGACTCAATCTTTGGCTGAAGCCAGAGGAGGTTGGTGGAGGTCTTCACCAGTATCTGCGTTACGATCGTGTGCATCTCTGGGGCGTGCCTAACCCGGAGAAGCAATTACACCTATTTATATATATAAGGTTCAAAAGAGGCGATGAGGTGATAGAACCATCGACCATGGAAAATCCTATCATCACCTATCTGAACCACAGCGTGAACGACTTCGTTGCCTTTGGCGTAGAAAAAGGAGTACAGATTAAAAACATCCCTACATCACGATTTGATAAGATCGAAATCGTGGTAAAGGATGATGAAGGTAATGAATATCTGGCTCAAACACAGAATACAACAGAATACATCCAACTCTGGCGACAGGAAGACTATGGGGAAACATGGTCTTCTACCCAGAACACTCAGAAGGAAACGGCTCTTCTGTTTTCAAACCGCTGCAAACTTAAGGATGAGACCATTACAGAAGATGTATATCGCAAGCGATTCCGTGATCAGAAGTACGGTACCACCGAGACATGGAACTGGATTTACATCTATGATTGCGTCAGTTTCCTGGATGAACAAGGAAAAGAAATCAACCTGTATAACCGCATAGGCTATGACCAGGTAACTACAAGACTTTATACCGACACCATTAAATATGTGGGTGGCGGAAAGGTGAAACATTATTATATAGACGACCCAGACATCAGCGATGAATATGAGGTAGATGAACTGCCACTGATATTTGGATGGGAAGATGTGATCGTTCGCCACTTTGCTACTAAAGATGATATTCTCCATGCTCAGCCAGAGGAGGAAACCGAGGCAGAGATGATAGAATTCAAGCAAGAGAACGGCAGATATGCAGAATGGACAAAGATGGATGAACCTCCGTATGGTGAGGTGACATTAAGGGTAACTGTAAAAGGAAAGCCTTTATTGTTTACTGTAGTTTATCTGCCAAGAATGGAGAAAGCATCGCCTATTAAGCGAGACTTTGAGCGGACTCTCATTCGATACAAGGAAGTGGACGGAACAGAGGCTGAACTTCAAGATGAAATCCCGATTGATGGAAATCCTCTCTCCCCTACACTACCCATAAGGTACGGTGAAGGTGAAAGCTACTATGAAGTAGATGTCTATCGACCAACCCTATTGAAAGAGGTTATGGTTGACGGCAAGATTATCGAGTATCTGAATGATGAGGAAAAACTCAATCTTCCTTACATCTTCAAAGACAGGGTTCAGCTGAATGACTTCAGCGAGAAAGGTTATCAGGCATACGAATGCAGGAATCTGCGTAGTATTTATTCACAGGACTTCATCAATATCTCCGGTAATCCATCAGTAGGTGAAGCTGCCTTAAATGCCTGGCGAAGTGACAATCATTATGTAGGAAAGCTGCTCGATGCTATGGCGCCAGAAAGCCTGGTAGTATGTTTCGGTAATGACCAGGAGCACAGTTCATGGAATGGTGAACAAGCTCTATACTGGAACTATGACGAGAAGACTGAACCTGAGCCTATCAATCCGGATGAAGATGCAGACTCAAAGAGTACAGGTGTGATATTTCAAGACATCAGTACGACAGAAAATCTGCAATGCAACCTGGGAATGGATATCGACAATGATCCATGGGCATGGGACGACATCACGGAATCCATCCTGAAGTGTTTCGAAGTGGCAAATCATTATGGAACATACTTCTTCCTGATGAAGCCATTGAGAGATATGGACAAGGACAAGATCGTGTCGGAAATATATGAGCCTTTACTCGAAAAGAGAAACGGCACATTAACGCCAGAAGACAAACAAGGACTGCTCCGCTTTGCCGAAGAGTCTGGATTTGACTGGCAAGAGTTTAATATACACATAGATAACGAAATATAGACAAGAAATATAACAAGATTATGAACTTCTCTGAACTATATAACAACAATAGAACAGCGGTGGAAAGAGCCCTCGTTGCGATGTGGTGCGGTGAGTCGAACAACGACAGTCAGCGCTCATACATCAAGCAGATGAAGACTCTTATCGGCAATCTATTTGCGCCTGAAAATGCCGTGCCTGTAGTTCAATGCATGAACTCATATATCCCAGTTGCGCCTGAGAAAGCTGAGGAAGCCAAGGCTTTGGTGGGCAAACTGTGGAACTTTAAATATTCTCCATACGAGCACCAGTATAAATGCTGGGACGTATTGCTCAGACAAAGAACGGCAGACGATAAGCCAAAATCGATTGTCGTGACTACGGGTACCGGTTCTGGTAAGACGGAGTGCTTTATGATGCCATTGATTCATGACCTCTCACAAAATGCACAGCCTAATGAAATACAGGCTCTCTTTCTCTATCCACTCAACGCCTTGATGGAAGACCAGAAGGAGCGTTTGGAAGAACTTCTGACGGTTGCAGAATCATCTACAGGCACTCGCCTGACCTATACAGTATATAATGGTGACTTACCAGAAATGGAACCAAAGAATACGGACAAGTCAGATGATGCAGAGAAAATGCGCCGTCGTATAGAGCATGTGACTGGAGGCAAATATGAATGGGTAAAGGAAGATCCTGACGGTCAAGGACATTACGAACTGAAGAACTCGAAATATCCCCACATGATCTATACCCGTAAGGATGTTCGCAACAATCCTCCTCAAATCGTATTGACCAACCCAACCATGCTGGAATACATCTTATTGAGAGGAGCCGATGCAAAGTTGATTGTTGCAGGAAAGCATAGTCTTCGCTGGGTAGCTATCGATGAGACCCACTCTTATACAGGAGCTGGAGCAGCTGAACTTGCGATGCTTCTTCGCCGAGTGCTTCTCGCCTTCAAGGTGGATGCACAGAATGTTCGTTTCGCTACATCTTCTGCTACTTTCGGAAATGGTGAAGACAAAGAGAAGGATGAAAGGGAACTGAAGGAGTTTATTGCAGGAATCACTGGCGTGAGACCAGATCAGGTGGAAGCTATTGGAGGTAAGCGTATCGGAGAAACAGAAATTCCGAAGGGTGAAGACGAAGAGCGTTGGAGAAAGATATTCAAGGCTGACTATATCTCTCTGGATGAACTATATCCAGAGAAAGCTTCTATCAGCCAGAAACTCCAGTGGCTCGACGAGATGTGCCAGCGAGAAGAAGACTGCTGCAAGGCAGAAGGACTGAAGATGCCTGTATGCAAATTGAAGGTTCATTACTTCTATCGAGTCCCTAACAACGGACTCTTTGTCCGCTTGAATGAGTTTGCAGATGGTTCTTTCAAAATATATACAGAAAACGCCATCGGAAAGAAGATTGGTGAAGATGCTCTGTCATTGACTCCTATCGAGGAAGCTCCGTTGCTGGAACTCAGCCGATGCAAGCATTGCGGCGAGTATGTAGCACTGGCTTCTGTCAATACTGAGGATTGGACTTATGAGGCTATCGCAACTGATGATAGCGATATGTTCGATCTTGACATGACAGAAAGTAATGACAACTCAACGAAGAAGTATGCCATCTTCGGACTCTCTAATGAAAAGAACATGAAGGGAGACGGTAACGTGAAATTCCGTTTGGTTCCAGGAGGCAAACTGCAACCATTGACACCTGCCGATGAAAAAGAAACAGGAAGTTGGCATGTTGTTGGCAACATCCAGGGATGCTGTCCTTACTGCAATGCCAAACAGACCAAGAACCACAATACAGACCAGGATGTAGAAGGCGACGCAAACGGGAATATGGAAGACAACCGTCTGCAGAAGTTCCGTCTCTCAGCCGACTTCATCTCACGCATGATGGCTCCAAGCATCCTTGACCAGTTGGATAAAGGCGATTCAAAGACAGGCGGCATCGTACTTCATGACGGTCAGCAATATATCAGTTTTGTAGATAGCCGTCAGGCTGCAGCAAAGGCAACCTTGAAACAGAATCTGGAACAGGAACGTATGTGGTTCAACAGTACCATATACCATGAACTGTGTCGCAGGAAGGCAAATGGTCTGACCAAAGAGGCTGCTATGGCACAAATCTTAGCTGCAGTTCAAGCAGATCCTATGTCTATGATGAAATATACACCAATGATGGCTAATCTCCAGTCGCCTGACCCTAAGGTGGTTCAGAAGCAGCTGGACGAGATGTCGTGCAAGTATATGACCTGGTCAGAGATAGCAGAACTTCTGAAAAATGATCCATACTGTCCGGTATTTGCATCCGTATTCGTGAAGCGTTCGGGTGATAGCGATGAGGTGGAAGACGGACTTCCATCAGATGAAATCATTGACAAGTATATCCAGAGTATTATGGTGATGTATCTGGCACATCGTCCTGCATCTGCAGCATCTCCGGAAACTTTGGGTCTGTTTGAGACATGTTATCCTCAACTGGAGAAAATCAAGTTGCCAAAGGCTGTAGAAGACTTCAATGATTTGCTGGACAACCCAGCTAACCAGATTACAGAAGAGGACTGGAGAAACCTGATGCAGGTTTATCTCGACTATACGGTACGAAGCAACCAGTCTTTCTATCTTCGCATTCCTGGAAATGACAAGATAGACATCTTCTCTACGGTACGTTTTGCTACAGAGAAGCCTCGCCGCCGTCCATTTAACAAACCTAAACTGGAAGAAGGCAAGGTTTCAACAGCCCGTATTGTGCGTTATCTCTGTGCGCTGATTGCCCGTGATGACAACACATTGACCATGAACGATGCTCAGCGTCAGTATTTCCATGAGATTTCTGCCGTAATAGATTCTCTTTGGGAAACTCTGACTGGCGATGAGTATAAGATATTGCAGGTGGGTCAGCGACTGGATGATTCGGGACACTTTGTCAATGAAAAAGACAATGCGCCTCGTTTCAATCTGAATGACCTCTGCTTCAAGCTCTATGATGACGTTTATCTCTGCGATACAAAAGCAGACGGTAACCGACATGCAGTCTGCCTGCGCCCTATCGGAAACAATTTCAAGCGTTTCTCTCCATATCTGGAAGGTACTACACCTGTAGAATTACGTGAGGATTTGCATGAGCAATGGGAGGCTTTCCCATACTATAAGGGTTCAGCAAAGGAAGGAGACAAAAAGACTATAGAATCCTGGGCTAAGACGCATAGAGCCTTACTTTGGAACAATAACATTTGGGGAACAGACGGTGTATTCTCTGATCGTCTGGAGGATATTCATGCCTTCCCAAATCTTTTTGTACAACAGGAACATACCGCTCAGGTTGATAAGAGTGTGGCTCGTGGATTGCAGTCGAAGTTCAAGGATCATACCATCAATATCCTTGCCTGCTCTACAACTATGGAGATGGGGGTGGACTTGGGTAACCTGGAGGTAGTATTGCTGTCGAGTGTTCCTCCTCTGCCTGCCAACTACAAGCAGCGTGCAGGTCGAAGCGGACGTAACAACAAGGTTCGCAGTGCCTGCATAACCCTTTGTGGTTCAGACGTGATAGGTCTCAGAACATTGAGTAATCCTATCGATAAGATTATCAGCCGACCAGTAAGAGTGCCATCTGTAGATTTGAAGAGTCCGCAGGTGATTCAGCGTCATGTAAACTCATTCCTTGTACGTGCCTTTGGCGTGTTTACCGAAGGTGCCAATGGTGGACGCCTGACACAAAAAGTAGCAGACTATTATACCCCATTTGAAGTGAAAGTAATCAACGGTAAAATAGAGTTTGTGAAGGACAATTCAAGTAATGCCGACCCTAACGACCTGCTTGGCGATCCAAAGGGAACAATGTATGAGAAATTCAACATTCTATGTTCCAAGCAACTTGAACCAGAGGTACGTAAGGACTTGATGAAACTTTTGAGTGGTACGGTTTATGATGATCAAATCAATCAGGTAGTCAAGAATGCGCAGGAAATCAACGAGCGTTGCTACTCTGAACTGCGCAACAAATTAATAGACTACAAGACTGCATTCTCGGGAGGTGGTCCTATCACGGACAAATTCCGCATCAAGCTGAAAATGCAGTATATAGAGGTGTTGTATAAGCGATTGTTGAACTTCTGGGCAACCAGTCGTTTCACTCCGAATGCCAATATGCCGGTCAACGTGCTCACGCTCGATTTGAACAGCAATGGCAAGAAGGACTTCTTTACTCCTATGACATCATCCAATCCATCCTACTCATTGCGAGATGCCATCGCCCAGTATGCGCCGGGCAACAGCGTGGCAGTGGATGGTGTAGTATATATCGTTCGTGGTATTGAAATCACCAACATGTATGATGACAACCACAAAACATACAAGACCATCTATCGAAACAGCGACAAGACGGTGATCAATGATTCTACGCTCAGTAATCAGATTAAATGGACTGTGAATGATAACTTTGGGCTGGAACTGATTCAGCCAGTTGGTTTCATGCCTGATATGAATGAGGACAAGACCCGAATCATGGACAGTAATGTCTATACACGAGTTAGTGCTCAGCTGATTGATGCTGACGACTGGGCAAACAATGTGACGGAACCTCATCTTTTCTCTGTTCGCCCTAATAGTGATTCAGGCAATGCCAAGATACTCTATTACAACGAAGGTAAGGGATATGGATATTGCTTCTGTCCTAAGTGTGGACGTACAGTATTGGAAGAAGATGTAGCAGACAAGGATGAACCATTGAAGTTCCCGTATGAGTTTAACAATATAAAGCCTGAAAAGAAGGAAGGAAAGCCAGAGAAGCCAAAATACCATTTCGCCATCACCGGTAAGGAAATGCGCAAAGCTTGCTGTTGCTCACATGATGCCTCAAAGGTGAAGCGCAATGTGATTATTGGCGACACAATACAAACCGACTATAGCGAGATTCGTATTCGCCATAAGGGAAAGAACAAATGGATGTCTAACCGTGATGAGGAGGAGAACCTGCTCTTCACATTGGGTATAGCCTTCACTCAGACCTTGGTGGACATTCTGGGCAAAGAACGTGGAGCCGTTGACTTCGCCATCATGCCAAACGGTCATCTCTGTATCTTCGACTGTAATCCTGGAGGAGCTGGCTATGCTAACCAAATGGCTAACATTCAGGTAATGAAGGATGTCATCAAGGCAACGAAGAAACTCCTGATGGAAGCTCGTGAGAAGAAATCAAAGGATATGCTCCTCGACAAGTTTACACTCAGATATGCCAAGTTCGTTGATGTAGATGCAGCTTTGGCTTGGATAGAAGAAGAGGAAGAGGTGGGTGATACCGTTCCACAAAGCATCAAGGATGCATTCCCTGGTACTTCACCATCACAGACCACATTATATGATTTAGAGAAGGCATTTGCTGCCTCCCATCAAGAACTGGTTCTGTTTGCTGACAATGACTATACCGAATGGGATTATGAGGATAGAGAAAACGGATGGCAGCCACAGTTCATGAATCGTTTTGTGTTAAAGAGCCAGACTACGACTTTCTGTCTGATGGAATCGGAACAGACTGCAATAGTGGAACCAGTTGTGGCAATGTGCCGTGAGATAAAAGCATGGGCAAAAGGGAGCGATGTCAAAAAGATGAAGAATCCTTGGGCAAGCAAGGGCCTCTACCCTATTGCTTACATTGACGGCAGCCTTTACTTCATGAGCAGCAAGGAACATGCACAACTGAATGCACAATGGGGCAACGACACTATGTTCTTTGTTCGAACGGATAATCCTATTGCTTCTGCGAAGTCTATGGACTTGTCTTATAAACCATCAGCCATGCTGTTGAAACTGGCTGGTGATGAGTTCAAGGAGATTCATACCTATCAGTTGGGTGAAATTCTCCAGACAAAATCGAATGGTCTCATTGATGAGTTCATTTCCTATGCTAAGCAGAACGGTGGCTGTTTGAAGATAAGCTATCAGGACGAACATTTGAAGAGTATCATGGGTATGATGATTACCATACAGACCGTCTGGCACATTGTGAAACAGATTGGTTCAAACTTCGACATCGAGTACAAGGTTGAAGCCTACAGAGACGACAAGGGCAATGCAAACAAGATATGCACCAACATGCCATCTTCTGAAGTGCGCGACAAATGGTTGACGAACTTCACAAATGCATGGATAGATGACCTCAAATATGATCAGAACATAGAAGGTCATTTACTCCCTGTCGTTTCCGTTCCTAAGCGTACCCTCACCCATTGGCGAGTATTGTCAATAACATGTGGTAACAAGAAGCTCTCTATCTATCCAGATGGAGGTTTCATAAACGAGTGGAACATTGCCCGTCAACCAAATGGCGAACGATTTGAAGTAGAGACAATAACCTACGACACAAAGATTTATCTCTATCGTAATAAGGATATTAAATTTGATATAGCAATAGAAAACTGTTAAAACAACAAATTCATTTGATACAAAAAATATGGCAAAATATAGTATCGGAACAAAAGTAGTTAAAGCAGACTCCGAGAGTCGAGGCACCATAATTGAGGTTATGCCTGCTAGACGAGGAAGACAATTATATAGAGTAAGCTGGGATCATGGTATTACCGATGAGTTAGAGGTCAACCTGATTCCAGACTGCAACGTGTCAGATCCGTACGAAAGATGCATGAGCGGCATCTTCGGTTCGTATTCTGACTATTCAAAAATAAATACAACTTTCAAAATACGCAGTTCTAACAATAGTACGATCTCATCTTTGAAAGCGTCAAAAACATTATTTCGTGCTTACCAGTTTAAGCCTCTTTTAAAATTTCTCAATTCGCCAAATAGACGACTCTTGGTCGCAGACGAAGTCGGTCTTGGTAAAACGATTGAGGCAGGCCATATTATGCTTGAACTTAAAGCACGTCGTGAACTTCGTCATGTACTTATCGTTTGTCCGAAGTCTCTACAGAATAAATGGAAAGAGGAATTGGCATACAAGTTCGGACTTTCATTCAAAATATATGAAAAGGCAAAGGACTTGATTACAGATATGCACGATTCAAGAACATCAGTTCATGCTATAGTTAATTATGAAAAAATTCGAATGAAACGCAGCAAGAAGACTGATGATAATTTGAAATCCAATAAAACAGGATTGCCATCAAACATTGTTGACTATCTCTCTGAAAACGATTTCAAATTCAGTCTCGTGCTATGCGACGAAGCTCATAAAATGCGAAATAAAGAGACACAGACTTATAAAGGAGCAGAAATTATTATGAGCCAGACGGATGCAGCATTGTTTCTGACAGCAACTCCTGTAATGATTAGCACAGAGAATTTGTACAACCTTCTGCATCTTCTAGACAACACGAGGTATTACAATTATCAGATTTTTGACAACCGACTGGAGGAGAACAGACCTTTCGTTGAAGCTCTTACAAATCTTAATCATCATGTCTCACTGCCAGTTATTTCTAATATACTGGAAAAATCTGAAATTGTAACTCGATTTTTCTCAGATGAGGTAGAAATTTATTCTAGTGTAACAACTGTTGGAGAAGCGTTTGCTAAAGATGCTATGTATCAAGAAATACAGAGAATGTTACACGGAGAAGACAATATGAAAAATCGTGCTCGCTTGCAATACCTTATATCATCCATGAGCATGATGACAAACGTTTTTTCTCGTACACGTAAACGTGAGGTTACAACAGACTTGTCACAAGCAGAACGTAAACCTCACATGCGAAAGGTTATATTAACAGAGAATGAACGTGAAGAGTTTGATAATGTCATAAATCAGTATGTAGATGACAATTCATATACTGACGACTGGGGTGAAGAGGTGCTAACACAAGGTGGTGCACTTGGACTTGTACAAAAAAAACGACAAGTAGCAAGTAGTGTATATGCATACCTCAATTCAGAATCAAGTCTTGATGCTGGTATTGATGAATATGAAGATTATACAGATGCAAAATTTGAAGAATTGTTGCGCATCATAGATGAAGTATTTAAGCATGGAACAAAAAAGATAGTAATCTTCGCTTTGTTCAGACGTACGCTTAAATATTTGCAAATTAGATTTAAGAAGCGTGGTTTCGGAACCCTCATGATTCATGGTATGATTGAGAACAGAGCTGATATTCTTGGAGAATTTAAAAACAATCCAAATGCTCAGATTTTACTCTCATCCGAAGTCGGCAGCGAGGGTCTTGATATGCAATTCTGTAATTCTATGGTAAACTATGATCTACCATGGAATCCAATGGTTGTTGAACAAAGAATAGGTCGTATTGACCGTTTCGGACAGGTTTCACCTACAGTTAACATCTATAATATAATAGTTGCAGACTCAATACAAGAGGATATTTATATACGCCTACTTGATCGCATCGGTATTTTCAGAGGAACTATAGGTGATATGGAGGCTATACTTGATGCTCCTTTAGAAAGAGGAGGAAACGTAACAATTCAAGATGTTTATAACAAACTTGAAAAGGAACTGTATACAAGCCGACTAACGCATGAGGAAAAAGAACGCAAGCTTAAAGAAATTGAACTGGCTGTTGCAAATGAAAAAGAAAATATTCAACACTTAGAGGAAGGGTTGGATAATGCTTTGACAAATGATGCCTACTTCAAGGATGAAATCAATAGAATTCAAAATAACAATGCTTATGTAACTGAAATAGAATTACGTAATTATTTGGAATCAATCATCCGAATGGAGTTAACAACATGTTCATTGGTAGAAGTTGAAAAAGACATATTTGAACTTCAATTACCACTTAGCAACCCGCGTATTCTTCAGAACTTTCTGACATTGTATCAGCCAGGAGGTGAAGATAATGCGGCAAATTTTAGACAGTTCAAACGTGAGATTGATGAGGAATTAAATATTCGTATGACCTTCAATCAGCAAAAGGCATATGATAATCATAAGTTGATGTTTGTGAATATATATCACCCAATTATACAAGCTTGCCTCAATTACTTTGAAAAGAAGAATGATAAAACAAAAACATCATTCTGCTATGCTCTTACGGAAGATAGTATGTTGACTGCTGGTGATTCATATTACCTAGTTGTCTATCAAATCAGCGTTAGTCGTAAAATTTTTGGCATAACAAAACATACAGAAACACTCCTCCCACTCCTGTATCATAACCAGACGAATACAGTTGTTAAGGATGAAGATATTATCAATCACGTGTTTTCTAGATCACAAACCGAAGGATTGGAACATAATGCTAACAATGATGATGTTGATTCTGAAATGCTCCAAGATATGCGATATGATTTTGCCGAGGCTTTAAGTCAAGAAAAGACTAAACGAATGTCCGAACTTAGACTTCAGATAGAAAGTGATCGACATAGAAACGAACAGCAAACAAAGGAATATTATGCATCTGTCATCGAGAATCAGAAAAGATTTATCCGTAATTGGGAGTCAGAGATCGAAATGGTATGGGAGTCAGATGATAAACGTGTACGTCAGTTAGAAGGTGTTATTCGTCTTACCCAAAATCGTATCAATCAATATCGTAAAGAAGAACAAGAACGTCTTGAACAGATTAACGAAGCCTCACAAATAGAGGTGACCGAAGATGTTATTTCTTTGAATCTCATTAATATAATATAATGATAATATGAATATAAAAAGTCACATTAAAACGTTGATTGGTCACAATTCTGACCATAACAACAAAACTTTTACAGCCAATTATCCAGCAATAAACAAAGCAGAATTATTGGCTTTAAAGGCTGATAATATGATGATAACTGTAGGCTTCGATTTCGGAACCCACCAGACAAAAGTATGCATTGAGAGTAAAGGAGGAGTAGAATTGAGTTATACCTTTATGAAATATGAAGGAACTGATTCTAAATCATACTATACATTGCCTTCCATCATAGGTATTGGTAACGACAAGCATCTCTATTATGGTTTTATGCCAAAAGGTTTCCAGGGAGATATTGTTAGATATTTCAAACAAGGAGCATTTAGAGGTTCTTCTCCAGACAATTCTATGACACAAGAACTTGCAATATACTATTCTATATGGTATACAGCATTTATTTTGTTTGATTTAGAAGATATCTTTGGACAAAATTTCGTCATCCAAATGGGTGCACCAACAGATAGTAGTCATATTTTGATTGCTAAACAGATAGCAACGCGTATAATAGCTTCTGCCTATAAATTAGTTGAAGATGTTTTCGAAAATGATAAGCAAAGATTCCTAGATGCAGATATAGATAGCTTAAAAAATGCCACAGAAATAGTTAAATATACTGATAGTATTAAGGAAGAATATGGTTTATTGGTATTTCCTGAAGCATATGCGTGCCTTAAACCTCTTATCAGTCAAAAAAAGATAGCAACAGGCATGAGTCTTATGATAGATATAGGTGGTGGTACTACGGATATTTCATTCTTTACAATAGAGAATAATGTTCCACAAGTATATGATTTCTTTTCTATAAATAAAGGACTAAACTATCTAACTTGTGCTGATGAAAGAGTAAAGAATGGCTACGACTCTAATGTGAGGTCTGTATCAGAAATAGACAAAAGCCGAAAGACATATTTTACAAAAGAAGTAGATACTATATGCAATAATATACGTAGTAAACTACTTAATGAGTTTAAGCATCAAACATTTCTTGATAAAGGAAGATTATTTGATGCCTTAAAAAATCGTCCATTAGTCTATTGCGGTGGTGGTAGCACATTCTCTATTCTTAGAGAGTCACATGGCGGCTATCAAGACAAAAAACAAATTTCTGACAAAGAATGGGATACAAAGTCTATCCCTCAAATTGAGGAGATAATTTCAAAAGAACTTTGTCCCATTTTATCAACTGCATATGGTTTAGCCATTAGTACAGAACACGACAATATAAAGATGAAACCCTTTAGAGATATTTTTGAAGGAATCAGAGGATTAGAAGAAGAGAAAAACATTGGTAATAGAAAATGGGTCTCTTTCGGGGATGCTTATGGCGGCTTCAATTATTCAGACGACTGGGATGCATGGAAATAATTCATTTTAATTATGTGACAGAATGATCATGAAACTAAAAATTCAAAGCAGATAGAACATAACTATCTGCTTTTTTTATGCTAAAAATTAATTATTTTATATGATGCAGATAGACTGCACAATCAATTCATACCTTTGCAGCAGAAGTTAAACATTAATAGAAAAAGGTATGGGACTATTCGATTTTTTATTTTCAAGCGGCGTTTCAAACAGCCAAAAGAAAACGCATCGCAACGCTGGTAATAATACCTCAGACCATGAAAATTATGCTCGTGGCTATGAAGATGGTTATAATGACTGTTTCAGTGACCATGATTGTTCTTACAATGACTATCATGATAGTGGTTATTGCGATCGTGACGAGTTTGAAGGTTGTGAGAATGATGAATGCTATGACGATAATTGCGGTTGGTAGTCACCTTCATCAACAGGATTATCAAAACAAAACATAGAAAAAGTATTATTAATTTAAAAAGTAACATTATGAAAAAGTATTTATTTTTCCTTCTTGCCCTTGTGGTAGCATCTTTTGCATTCATATCATGCAGCAGTGATGACGATTCAGACAATGGAGACTATGACAAGTCTATGATTGTGGGAACCTGGGAGATGACAGCAGTAAAGACATCGGAGTCTGGTACGTATGTTGACTGGCCTTTCAGAAAGACTTACGCCACATTCAATGCAGACGGTTCATATTACGGCTCCGGATATTTCGGAACAGGTCGAGGAACATGGTCTTTGAAAGGAAACACACTGAATACATATGTTGAGGGTGAACTATTTGCTTCTTATACCATCATTGCTGCGACTTCTACAGTTTCAGAAATGAAGATGTCCATAGGTGACGAATCCATTTGGGTTAAATGTAAAAAGCAATAAAACTGCTAAATACGTTTAGGTGAATTATTGTAAGGGTGCGTGGGAAATCCCCTGGCATCCTTACTTTACCATCTGTAGGTTGTACACTATTTATATTATTATAAGGAAATAAGTTATGAACAGAATATATTTACTGATTATTACATTGTTTATGATGCTGGCCTCTTGCAGCAATAGCAATGATGATGTGGAACAGGGTGAAAACGGCAATACTAACAAAGAAAGTATTGTTGCATTATGGCAAGATTCAGACAAAGAACCTGAAAACGTTGTTTCTTTTGCAAAGGATGGCACTTATAAAATTATCCTAAAGAAATCTGACTATAGTTATTTTTTCAGTACTGGAAGATATTTGGTCAACGATGGAAAAGTTTCTTGCAAAGATAACTTTGTCGAAAGTTCATCCAAGGAGTACACTTTTAGTATTGATACAAACGGAACTCTTCGATTTGAAGGCATTGTATTCAAAAAAGTAGGTGTTGAAGAAAATGCATTAGAAAACAAGCTAAATGGTAGAAATCAAAAATATGGCGGCTATACAATGGGTGGTATAGGCTACACATCAGGTGAGGCGAATTATTACGTAAAGTTTACAAACGACTATACTGCCTATAAAGTGTTTGAAAAGGTTTATTATAAGGAACCTTCTAAAAATAGTTCTAAACAGACTTTAATGCATTATGTTTATTTTGACAACCATCTATACTTGGCCGAAGAAGACCATTCATATTCACCTAAATATGTAGTTGATTTGAATGAGTCCAATTGTTTCTACTATATTAACGAGAAGGGAGAAAAGGTTTTGCCTTAGGGATTCTTTAATCTTGTCAGTGTGTAAAATTGAAGAGTAATGAAGAACAAAATATAAAGATTATGAAAAAGCTTATCTTAGGTTTCTGCTTAATTGCAATGCTCGCTTCTTGTGGTAGCAAGAATGAGCAATGGGAATACAAAGTAGTAAAGGTCGCAGGACACGATGCAGAAATTGCTGCAGATTTCGGCACCCTGGTGTTCGCAGATCAGACTGCAATGTTGAACAAAATGGGAAAGGAAGGTTGGGAACTGGTCAGTGCTTATACAGAAACAGGTACAGCCTTTCCAAACTTCGGTAACTCAGAATACGTCACAGGTATCAGAGACAATACCAGAACTGCTGTCGTCAACTTCGTTTTCAAAAGAATCAGCGACGGCAAGGAAGAGGTAAAAAAGCCAGCAAAGAAAAAATAAAAAGAAGAAATGAGATACACTGTAATATTCATATTAACAGCATTGGTTCTGTCGTCTTGTTCACATAAGAACGAGGCGATGGAACTTTCTCGTAATTTCTTCACGTCGTTATCAGATACCACCTATGGAAAGCCAGGTGATTTCTATCCACTGTATGACAGCTTGCATATAGAGGCTAAATCAGATGCTGTGGACATAGAAGAATCTGGCATCACTGTGAAGAATGATACGATAGCTGTTCGCTGCTATAACAATTATACTGATGCAACAGGCACATTCAAGCAGGACAGTATAACTTTGTATATCGCAAAAGACAAAGAATCCTCCTGGTATATCTATGACTCAAAGGGGCTGATCACAATGGATGAAGATCAGGAATGGTTCGGCAGAGCGACTGGAGCACTTGGAAAGAAGCAACTCAATGATGTAGCATTGGCACAAAGATTGAGCAAACTAAGTGATTTGATAAGTGCAAAGTACTGGGACACGTGGGCAGAACTGAGGACTAAAGTCAAGATAGTCAACTGGTCATGGGAAACAAGTTATGATGGAACCGCTAATGGAGATGCTCGCATAGTGAATACACTTCCCTACTCTATCTCCGGTATCAAGTATCTTGTTACATATTATGACAGGAGTGGGAATTTCATGGCAGAGGATGATGGTAGAGTCAGCAAAACACTGAATCCGAGTGAGAAATACAACTTCACATTCTGGAGTTCAAATGTCAAATATCCAACGACTGCCAATCTCAGGCTCGATTTCTCGGACAAAACAGTTCTTGAACTGATGAAAGAGAAAACATATACAGGCAAAGAATTTGCCGAATTTATCAAGAAGAAATAAGTTCAATCAAAGACAGACAATGAAAAAGATAATCGTTTTATTCATGCTGGTGATGGTAACCATCGGTGTACATGCCCAGTTTTCTATAAGCAATTCTACTCAGCGAAGAGTAATTGTTGCTTATGAACTTGGAAGCGATGGTTATTATAAAAGAGTAACCAAGAAGTCGGTTGAGCGTGTTGACAATATTGTGGGCAGCTATGCATATGACAAGAAAGCTCAAAACCTGTATGTCATAACTCCATATAGCAATCTTGTGATCACTCTTACCAAAGACTACGCCAAGATCATCAAGAAGAACAAGTCTATTCCCCAAGTAGCAGAGGATGAACTCGACATGCTCGTTCAGAAATATAGTAAGCAGCTGGATGATAAATATACAGCACTAAATGATGCAAGAACAAGGCATATTCAAGACTCTATAGCTAAAGCAAAGGCTGACTCCATAGAAATAGAGAAACTTAAAGCCGAAAGATTGGCCAAACTGAAGAAAGAACGTTCAGACTATATGGAAACCCACAACTGGAGAATGGTACCGACAGGAAATAAGTCTCTGTATTGTGATGAATGCGAGAAATCATTTTCAGAGGATTCATTATTCACTATTGGAATCAAAAATGATACCATTTATTACTTCACAAGAACTGATGGCAGACTGGGCTACACATATATAACAGGACATAAAAGTGAACTAAGCCAAAGTCTGAAAGAATATAGTCCTTTCAGGTATCACTATGAAATATTCAAAGATAGCCTTACAGATGAGTCTGAGGATTATGACATGATTACAAGTGAACTGTCATACCATTACCTTGACGAGTATGTCCAGCGTCTCAAAAAGAGAGCACCTTACGGCTTCTTTACTGATTGGGGATGGGATTCAGAATATTCATGTATATCATTCCATTTCAACTACATGAATACCAACAGAAATACAATCAAGTACATCGATGTATATTTCAAGGTAACAAACGATGTTGGCGATTTGAGGAAGACCGGCCATTTCCAGGGCACAGGACCACTTCGAGAGTTTGAATCAGCAAGTTGGGAATGGGACACTTCCTATTATTATGTGTCTGGAGACGCTTCAAATATGAATATCACCAAGGTGATACTGACATACATGAACGGTACAAAGAAAGTACTAACAGGCAATTTGCTTGTGTTTGAATAAACTACAGGGCATTTTCGAGCAATTCACGAACATACTTCAGAAGGATGACAGGGTCAAACACCTTGCCATCCTTTTTTGTTGTCAGGTGCAGATGAGGACCAGTTGACATGCCGGAACTTCCAGATACCCCAAGCACCTCTCCAGCATGGACAAACATCCCCTTTGAGACCCAGAAAGCAGAAAGATGGCAATAGCTGATGGTATAGGCAGCAGTTCTGACTGTGACATATTTGCCTGAGCGATTGTCATGGCCAACGCCAGTCACTTCCCCTGGAAACATGGAAAACACTTTCTCGTAATGAGCTGCCAGATCCACGCCATTGTGCATGATAGTCTTGTGCTTCACTGGGTGATTACGCATTCCAAACCTTGAATTGATCTGAATGCTTTTCAACGGAAACGAAGCCCGAAGATAAGGAAGAACATCTTGGGAAGAATCCGGAGGCAGAGAATCAGCCTTCATCACAGAGTCCACAGAAGCAACATGAGTTGTTTCTTGTGGACTCTTCTTTTTAGATATACTATGCTTCTTCACATACCCAATCGTATTGAATTGGGCATGTGAAGGAGTCTTTGTAAGCATCATTGTCAGTATCAATATGAGTGTCTTTATTGCTTTCATGTTGCAAAGGTAATCAGACTCAGCAAAACAACACGAAAGAAGTTACCTCTTCCCTATTATATCTAACTTTATTTATGTTTATAGTATGATAATTGAAGAATAATCATACTATTTTCATAACTATCTATAAAACTTTGATGATACTAACGTACATGTTTAACTTCTTCTATATCTACAATGTAACTTTGTTGACGGTTTGGCTTTAAGCGCAGTCTGAATAAGCCCTGTCATAGGTCAGCCACCAAATAAAAAAACGAATAAAACAGAAGCAAATGAATTACAATTTCGATGAGAACGAGATGCCTTATGGCACCCTTGAACGTTTCGGACTCACCCAGGCAATGATTGACGACTTGCCCACCGATGTCCTCCAAAACATCTACAATGGCCGCAAGTCGCCAGTCCTGCCAGTTCATATCACAGCCGATGATGGTGAGGAAGTCAAGGCACGAACCAGATTCAGCCTGGTAAGAACAGCCGAAGGTGGCGTTGACGTGCTCTTCTATCCACAGCTCGATGAGTTGGACTTGAAACTCTTCAACGAGCAGCAGGAGAAGAACCTTGTTGCAGGAAAGCCTATCGTCGGCCATTTGGAGAGCAACGAGGTTGGCAAGGAACTCGGAAGTAAGTGTTTCTTCCAGCTTGATCCAGAAAGCAAGCAGGTGCTCAGTGTTCCAACCCCGGTCATCGGCAGAAACATCCAGTATGTAGCAGACCGCTACCACCTTACTGGCGCAGAGATGCAGAAGTTGCAGAATGGTGACATCCTTACCATCGTAGAGGATGACGAAGAACAATCCATCGGTATCGACCTCAACTCCAACACCGGCATCCGTTTCGCTGCAGGCAACGAACTTGTCTGGAAGCGAGAAGCCAAGCGTGACTGGGATAAGTTCAACTTCGGCATCTTCGGCTGTTGGGCTATGGATGAAAACGGCAATCTCGACTACATCCCAGAAGAGAACTATACCGAAGAGATGTGGAACGAACAGAAGAAACTGGGTATGCGCATGATGCAGCGATAACCCAAAGTATTAACCCATAAAACAAGATTTCATGGCAAATGTAAAGTACTATCCAGAAGACGTGCTCGTGGAGAAAGTCCAGAGCGGAGAATATGGCTGGCTTGACTACATCAACCACCACTCCCCTGAATGGCAGGAGGAATACACTGCCTTCTGCAAAGAGAAGGATCTCATTGTCAATGAGGAGTCGGCAGAGGAATTTATCGATTGGAAGGGCGAGCAGATTGAAGCTGGCGAATAATCACACAGTACAGAATCAATAAACAGCATTAGAATATGTCAATCAGATCAAATGCATTACCTGTAGGCAGAGACCTGGCACCAGAGCTTCAGGAGATTCTCAGAAAGAATGGTATGCAAGCACATATCATCAGACAAGGAGAAGGTTATCAATTGGCCGTTCAAGGTCACGATTCCCCTCTGCTGACTTACGCCATCACAGCACGACAGCACAGAGCCTTGGTTGACTGGGGAGCAAACATAGCCAACAAGCAAGCCTACAACACCGTGGCAGAACTCGTGAAGAATGATTTCTACATGCCACGTGACTTCGTTCATGCCAGAAATGCCAATGGCCGTGTTGCCATGGGACTCCACGGCTACCGCATAGGCGTTGGCGAATACGGCAGACTTCCCTGGAACAAACGACATGCCCACATGATGATGGATCCATATCACGGAAGATTCCTTGGTTGGACTCCACGATGCCAGGAAGGATTCCACATGCGCAGAGTTGGAGGAGCCATGTTCATGCAGGGTGCTCCAATCGTACCAGAACGTCCTGACGGCAGAATGAAGCCGGGCGAGTTGCAAAATGGCGGTTATGGCTTCTATTATAAAGGTGGTCAGCAAAACATGGTACAGCAACCATCGCAGGATGTGTTGGCAGACCTGCAATCAGTCATTACCCCTGTAGTGGTTCGTCCACGTCCCCAGGAACCTGCCAAGCCATACAAAGAACTCATCACCTCCAAGGTCTATTTCAGCAATGACAAATGGCAGGAGTGTCTTTCGTCTCATGGCATTATCGTAGATGCAGCCAACAAGACACTGACTATCCAGTCCACTGCTGCTAAGCAGGACTTTGTCTATGACCTCACAGAGGACGAGGTGAAGAAGTTGACCAACAATTCCATCAAGCAAGTACCAGTCCAGAACCGCATCGACATCATCAACAATGCCATCAGGAACGATTTCCAGGACAAACTGACGATGGATATGCTCAATTCTAAAGAGCAGATTAGCCTGAAACTCAAACCGGAGATAGAGGCAGAACTCAACAACCGTCAGCAGATGGTGATTGACCAGTCGCTCCCATCCAATGGCGACCAGATTACTATTGAGCCAGAAGACCGAAGTGTTGCTCATGTAGATGGCAATAGCCTGTATGAGCAGAATGAAAACAAGGGATGGTTCCGTGAAGGTAAGCATGGCAGAGAAGTTCAGGTTGATGACATCAAGGTTGAGCCAGTGCGTAATGAACAGGGTGAAATCCAGAAAGACGAGAAAGGCAATGCCAAATTTCGCATGACTGCCGTCATCAATGGAGAGAGCATCAGCCATGAGATTACCCAAAAGCAGTATGACAAGTTCATGGCTATCGATGACTACCACCGCATGAAACTCTTCTCCCACATCTTCAAGGAGGTGGATATGAAAACCATCCCTGGAGAAGGCAAGAACATCGGAGCACAGATTGGAGGAGCCCTCCTTGCAGGACTTGCCGTGATGAGCGAACTGGGCAGAGACCGTCCAGCACCGGCAGTATTCGTAGAACACCACCATGACCATGCCCATGGGCCACATGTCTATTTCAAGGGCAGCGTGGATTCACCGCAGGACCTTGCTTCACGAGCCTTCGATGCAGGACTCAATGCAGGAGAACACGGCGTAGGCTTAGGTCATGGCAGATAAACAACAATTCACATTCAAGAGATGACAGACGAACAGACATTTGCAGACTACAGAAGCCGTCTTAACATCAAGGACGTATTGGAGGACGCAGGCTACACGTTTTACAAGCGTGATGGCTTGCGCTATCCTGCGTATGTACGCCTGGGCAGCGACGGAAAAAGAATCAGTGGTGACAAGTACATTGTCATGCCCAACAAGAACTGCTGTTTCCAGCCGCCAACCATCAAGCTCTACTCTGTTACCTCCTTCATCTGGGAGCATCCAGACCTTTTCAAGGAGTACAAGAATGGCATGAAGGAATCAGCCCTTGTCCATAAGGTCTGCCAACGCCTGCTAAACATCCCGGTAGAACATCGGAGTCAGGACGTACATAATCCAAGTGTCAACAGCAAGCCATTTGACATCAATGACTACAAGATTGACCGTTTCAATCCCAAAGACTTCGAGTCACAGAAGCCGTTCTACGCCTTCTTCAAGTCAAGAGGAATTGATTTCGCCACACGTTGTGCCTTCCATCACAGCTTCTTCCTCGCATCGAAAACCGCCAAGGATGGCAGCATCTATAAGAATCTCTCCTTCCCTATGCACATTCCTGGGCAACCAGACAAATGTGTAGGGTTAGAGGAAAGAGGCTATCCTCGCAAGGATGGTTCTGCCCGAAAAGGCATGGCTACGGGTACCAACGCCAGTGAAGGATTATGGATGGCAAGTCCCAAGAAAACGGCACTCCAGGATGCCCGTATTGTGCTTGTCTTTGAAAGCGCATACGATGCCATGGCATTTTACCAGCTACAGATGCGCAAGGAATCAGGATTGGATCAGCGTGGACGGCAGGATCTGAAAGCCGGAGTCTATGTCTCTACTGGAGGTAACCCAAGCTATGGGCAGATACAGGGATTGCTGAGAGCTGCACCCCAAGCCACCTTCCACCTTGGCTTTGACAAGGATGTGGCAGGAAAGCAGTTTGTGGCAAACTTCGAGGATATTGCAAGCAAACAGAGTCCGGTTGCACCGGGAAATGTACCTGCTGACATGAGAGAGTTCATGGAAAGCTTCGACAAACAGCCGAAGACCATCAAGGAACTGTTAAGTTTCAACGATGAGAACTACAGCCTACTTCCCCATGAGCTCAAACAGCTATACCTGGTTTACGATTCAGCAAAAGAAGAGGCATTGGAGTATCACTACTCTCCCTTTTTGTGTAAAGAAGAGAAGCAGGAAGCTGCTGACAAGATGAACAAAGCGTTCAAGGACTTCAAGGATGCACTGCTACAGAAGCTCAACCTGCACGAAGACCAAGACCTCGCTCCCGTGAAGATTATACGGGAAGAGCCATCGGAAGGCTACAAGGACTTCAATGACGAGCTTTTGGATAAGAAACAGTTCTCTATGACCGACGTAGTAGAGACCGCATTTGACGAGAACGGTGTGGACTTGACCTTTGAACGGCAAGAAGAGAACGAGGAAACCAAACATCATGGATTTAAACGATAATGAATATGGCAGACCCAATCAGACGATACAACATCATCACCCTACGCCCTCACTGGGCGCAGTATATCATCTCGCAAGGGATGTCGTTCATCATCAGCTGTGCCCTGTTCCTTGTTGCCGGTCACGACAGCATCACCTACAAGATGCCTTTCGTGGTACTTGGAGGTGTGATGACCTGCATCATGCTCTATAGATGCTTATATCTCTACAAACTCAGATACATCATCACCTCTGAACAGCTCATCATCCAGCATGGAGTACTGACCAGAACCAGTGACTACATCGAGCTGTACCGAGTTGTGGATTTCAGCGAGAACCGAGATATTCTGGAACAGTTATTCGGCTTGAAGACAGTATGGATATTCAGCGGCGACCGCTCCAATCCCAAACTCGACATCTACGGTGTGAAGGAAAGGTTGGACGTGGTGAGAATCATTCGTGAACGTGTAGAATACAACAAAAAGAGAAAAGGCATATATGAAATTACCAACAGATAAAAGAAGAAGCAAGGTTGTTGCAGCCATTACCTTGGCATTGATGCTACTGCCAGCTATAGGTTATGCTCAGATTGCCTCCAGCAATCCATTGGAGTATGTTGCCTTAGCTGAGGGAAACGAGCTTATCAATGGTCAGATCAAAAGCCAGATAGAAGACCAGCAGAAGACCGCATTCCTGCAGAACACCATCGCAGCCGAGTTCTCCCAGATTCACAAATGGGAAAAGAAGTATAACAGCTATCTGAAAACGGCATCGGGTTATGCTTCCACGTTGAAAGCCTGCACCTCGCTCTATGACGACGGTGTGAGGATCTTCATCAACTTGTGCAATCTGAAGAAGGCCATAGCAAGCAACCCACAGGGTATTGTGGCAACCGCAAGCATGAACAACCTCTATATAGAGACTGCCACAGAGCTTGTCACGGTATATACTACATTAAAGGATGCCATAGCCAAGGGCGGCAATGAGAATATGCTCACTGGTGCAGAACGAAGCAAAACCCTCTGGGAACTGAACGACCGTCTGGCACAGTTCAACAAGAAGCTGTCAAGGCTATGTCTAAGCATCAGATACTACACCATGGCCGATGTCTGGAACAATGTCACGGCAGGAATGCTCGACCGGAGCAATGCCGAGATAGCCAGTCAAGCCCTTGGCAGATGGCGCAGATGTGCCAGAGTTGTAACACCATAAAAAAAAATTATTTCAGGATAATATTTATGAAACGTCTCTATGCTCTCATATTACTTCTCTTTTCTCTCATCCTTCCCTTTGATGGGCAGGATGGGAGTTTTCTCCGTGCCCAGGGCAATGACCCTGTCCTGGCAGGTATGATATTCCAATATACCGACAAAGCCAAGAAAGAGTTGAAGCAGCAGGAACAGATGATGCAACTTGTATCTACAGGTCATATATGGATCAAGGAAGAAGTAGAAGGTACAACCAACCTACAGAAGGAGTTCAATAACTATCTTGACCGTTTCAACAGCATCATCAGCTATGCAGCTCAGATCTATGGTTTCTATCACGAGATAGACCGTCTCGTGGCACAACTCGGAACCTACAGCCACCAGCTCAGCCATCAGACGACCAATGCTCTTGCCGTGGCTCTATCGGCAAATAGAAATAAGCTCTATCGAGAACTTGTCATGAGCAGTGTCGAGATAGTCAATGACGTTAGGCAGGTATGTCTCTCTAATAACAAGATGACAGAGAAGCAGCGACTGGAGATAGTCTTTGGCATACGACCGAAACTCAAACTGATGAACCAGAAACTCAAACGGTTGATACGGGCAGTGAAATATACCAGACTGTCAGACGTATGGGCAGAAATAGACTATGGAGCCAGGAGTGAAGTGGACAAGCCTACCATTGTACAGCGATGCAAAGAACGATGGCGAAGGAATGCAAGACAATGAAGTAAAGGTTCAATATATTCGGTTAACAAACAATAGTACAATAATTTAGAAATAAAAAGCATTATGGGTTGGGGTTCATTTTTAAAATCAACCCTCCGATTGGGAGGAAGGATGACCAGTGCAACTGCACACACTGTGGGCAGTGCTGTGCTTCATCCTCAGCAGACATTGAAAGGCGTAGGTACTGCCACTAAAAGCGCAGTAGTCGGAGGAAGTCTCGGTTACATTGGTTGGGAGAAGCTCACCACGGACAAAAGCGTTGTTGGCATTGTCAGCGATGCCGTCATAGGAGAAGACACCACCAAGAAGATTGGCGACACCGTATCTGGGATTGGCGATGGCGTGAAAGACTTGAAAGACTCTGTTACAGGACTCTCTGACAATGTTAATGGGGCTATCAGCAGCGTGGATTCCAAGTGGAGCGGGATGTCTGGCTTCCTTAGAGCCATGTTCTCTGGTCATGGTGGTGACATGTTCGGAAACTTCTTCAGCAACATCGGCAAAGGCAACGTTTCAGGTCTCAGCCTTGTAGGACTTGTAGTCTCTGCCCTCCTCGTCTTCGGTCGCTTCGGATGGTTAGGCAAGATAGCTGGAGCCGTTCTCGGAATGATGATGATAGGCAACAATGCCAATCTAAGCAGCCTACTTGGTGGCAACAGTGACCGTAAGGCAAGCAACCACAAGGAAGAAGAAAAGCAGCAAGAAGTAGAACAAACCAATACTGTAAGCAGACGAAGATAACAAACACTATAACAAAGTATTATACAATGCACTATACACAAGAAATGATACTGCATTCCGACAGTGGCTATTGCATGCCATTCGAGGAAAGAAACGGAGAAGTGACCATGTCTCTGGGCTACGGCAAACAGAAGCATCCGCACACTGGAGAGTCATTTTTCCATCATGGAGTTGACTTCAAGGTCAAGAACTACCTGCTGTCTGCAGTAGCTACAGGCAAGGTGACAGGACTGGGCAACGATGCCATTCACGGCATCTACCAGATTACCCGATACGGTGACTATGAAGTGACCTATGCCCACCTGAGCAACGTATTCGCCAACTACGGCAAAGAAGTAAAGGCAGGGCAAGTCATCGCTGTCAGTGCCGACTCCCTCCATGTAGAAGTCAAATACAAGGGGGAAGAACTCAATCCACTGGAGTTCCTCACCATGATCTATAGCAATCTGAAAGTGATGGAACAGAACGGCAAGCCAGGCGCTGCACCTCAGTTCGTTACCCTTGACATGAATGTTCATACCATGTATGACAATGACCAGAAGGAGATTGAAGACCTCATGATGCGCTTCTTCCCCGACTACATGAGCGACATGAGCCAAGGCATCTATGCCCTACCAGAGCATACGGAACTTGCACTTCGCAACATCTTCACCATGTCGGCCATGAAGAATTACTTCTATGAAACCCTGCCTTCCATGGCGAATCCATTGGGAATGGGATCAAGAAGCATTCCAATAGCCGAGCGAGTACAGAACCTCCTTATTGGAGATTTTCTAAACTATCTCGCCTTGCGCCATCAGATCTTTCTGTCAAGCATGAGCGCCATCGAAAAAAAAAAAGCACAAGACCGGGCAATAGCGACAAGCGGAATAGTTGACCCACTGGCAGAACTGGACATCGATGTTCAAAGCTTCGACATTCCACGCCTGGTGAGCGTCTATCCCGACAAGTCGGGAATCAGATGGTGGACTAAGGCTTGGTTCAACAACAGCGAGAAAGGCGAAGCTGCCATTGAGATAGAAAGAAACCTGGCCATCAAGTTCATCAACGACAACATCGAGAAGGACGAATGGCTGGAGGAATATTTCCCAAAACAGATGGAAGTCTATCACAACGCCATCGAACAGACCAGGGAGCAAATCCTCAACCAATTAAACTTGTAAACATAAAGCTATGGTAGAGTCAAAACAGGATAAGATATTCAATACTAAGGTTATACCGATTATGAACAAAGTTCGGAATGACCTACAGAACAAGCTTGCAAACGAGTTGCGGTCAAACTCCAATTCGTTTGCAGGTCTGATGGCAGCAGCAGCTGGACCTGACGGTGGTATGGCATCCATTCAGGCGCAGAATGACACCCTCAAATACACAGGCAAATGGACATCCAAGACCACGGAAGACTATATTGCGATGGTCAAGAAAGAGTTGAAGCGACAGCATATCACTGTCAATGCCTCCATGGAACAGAAGATGATCGACAAGATGATAAAGGACAAAATACCGAAATCATCCATCGACTACATCATGCGAAAGGCTGCCACCAGTACCATCTTCTACCTACCGCAGGAAGTCGCAAAATCGCCATTGGAGCACAAGATAGACTCGGAGGCAGAGAAGCGGTATAAGCCATCGGTCAGGGAAAAGAACGCTGGTATAGCCCTTGGCTCTGTAACCGACCTTGCCTGTTTGGGAGGATTGGGAGGTGGCTTGAAGACTGCTGCCACCTGGATAGGAAGCGACATGCTCGTCACTCATGTTGGTGACAAACTCAATGACCGTTCCGATGTTCCCATGATCATTGCACCGGGAAAGGAGGATGAATACAGACGAACGCAGCAGGAAAAGAAGAAACAAGCGGAGCAAAAACCGCAGAACAAGCCACAATCAGAGGAAGGAGCACAGCAGACTGAACCATCAGAAGAAGGGAACCAATCTGAAGGTGAAGCCAACAACACGCAGCCCGAACAGACTAACATGAACGGTTGGCAAGGGCTTCTCACGTCATTCGGCCTCAACGGTATCAGTGATATAGGCAATAATCTTGGTTATGTATTGGCTATGCTTCCAGATATGCTCGTCGGCATGTTCAGCGGTAAGACCAAGTCCATCAATATCAAGGACAACATGATGCCTATTGCAAGCATTGTTGCAGGTATGTTTGTCAAGAACCCGATTCTCAAAATGGTACTCATAGGCATGGGAGGCATGAATCTTCTCAATAAGGCAGGACATGAAGCCTTGGACAACTTCAAGACACAGGATCATCCGCAACAAGCTGGTGGCAGAGTCAACTATCGCATCTATCCCGAAGAGCCTCTGAATGCACGCATCCAAAATCCGGAGATAAGAGCCAACTGTCTGATCGCAACCATTGACAGAGTGCCCTGTACCATAGCCCTTCCAGAAAAAGTTGTGGATGCCTACCGTCAAGGAGCGCTGCCTCTCAACACCCTTGCCAATGCTGTGCTGGCAAAGAATGACCAGATGCGACAGATAGCATCCGAGAAATACGAGGCTGGCGAACGACAGACAGTCATCGAGAGACCACTTGCTCAAAGATAACATAGAACAAAGATGAAAAGATACTGGTATAAATTCCGTGTCAAATACGGCAAAGCCCTTGACACAGGAAAGAACAAAAAAGTCAGTGAAGAATACCTGGTAGATGCCGAGAGCTTCACCGAGACAGAGAAACGTGCCACCAAAGCTGCTACTGAGCTTATCGGAACCAGAGACTTCGACATCACAGCCATCTCACGTGAACCTATCACGGAAATTCTGAAAGAAGACGAGAATGAAGGCAACCACTGGTACAAGACCGTCGTCTCCCTTGTCACTGAGGATGAAGACGCTGGCGTAAAGAAGTTCTCACCACAGACCATCTATGTCAATGCTCCTTCGACAAAGGAAGCAGACCGCATGCTACGTCAACACATGAGCAGCAGTGTGACAGAGTGGGAAATAAAATCCATAGCCGAGACCAAGGTTCTTGGAGTTCTTGGCTATAAGCAATGATCACAAAAACATCATATCCATGACAGAAAAGAATCAGCAAGAAAAGATGGCTGCAGAACGTCAGGTGGAACTGTTCACCAAAGCGTTCGGGAAAGCCAAGGAAGATAATGGCATTTGGCTGGACAACAACGGCCGCAAGGCTCCTGGACTCTACCAGAAGCATTTGCAAGTATCAGCCTTCAATGCCATCATCTTAGGAATGCACGCCGCACAAAACGGCTACAAGACCAACCAATATACGCTTTTTTCGGAAGCGAAGAAACGTGGCGAGTCTGTTCAATCAAAAGAGAAAGGAGTACCGTTCCTCTGGTATAACTGGAACGAGTATGTCAACAAGCACAACCCTGAGGACAAAATCAGCCGTGCAGACTATCAGGCTCTCCCTTCAGACAAGCAAGCAGACTACAAAGGTATCAGAAGCCGTGAAGTAAGAGCCTTGTTCAATATCGAGCAGACTACCCTACCCATGGTTGACAAGACCTCCTTTGAAGCAACAGTCCAGGAATATGGCAGGTTGAACGACCGAAAAGATGTTGAGTCTGTCTCCACAGGCATTCGCCAAGGTGTAGAAAAGCTTCTGGAAAAAGCACGTGAGAACATGGTCGAAATCCGCGGTGACTCTACCGGTGTAGCACATTACGACAGCAAGAGAGACATTGTCTTCCTGCCCAAAGCATCTTCCTACGAACACTATGAGGATTATGCCCGTGATGCAGTATCGCTACTTGTTACAGCCACTGGCCATGGGCAGCGACTGGCTCGTGAAGGTATGGTAACGAAGAACGGAAAGGTCTCTGCAGAGGATGCCATGAAGCAGGAGCGTCTGGTCACAGAAGTTGCCACCGCCGTAAAACTCCAGGAATTGGGAATCTCAGCCAAACTCTCCCCGGAAAGTATGGCTATGACCGATTATTGGTCAAGAGAGCTGAAAGAGAATCCTTGTCTCATTGATATACTGGAGAGGGATGTCAACAATGCCGTAGATATGCTCCACAAGGCAGAACGTGGCGAAAAGGTTGAATTGAACAGCAAGACTGCCAGAAATCAGGCAGATGCCATCAAGAGCATCCTTCCAAAGCACTACTATGTGGCTGACGAGATCAAGACCCTTCCCAACAAGTCCACCAAGGAGTTTGTCCTCGTAAAGGATGCAGAGGGAAAGATGGCCGATGTAGTCCTTCCAGAAGGTGCATCATTGGGTATGGATAACGACATCCCTGGCATGAAGAAAGGTCGTATCGAACATGCCCTGCAGAAGGAAGGCTATGAAACCGTCACCTTCTACAATGTTGATGGTTCCATGGGTTACCGTCCTGACGACAGTTTCTTTGACGGCAAGGCAGTCTCAGTTGCCAGACTCAACAACTGGAGCCTGGAGACCATCACCCTGCTCGATGTTTCAGATGCTGTGAAACGCTCAGGAGCCGTGGACTTCGACAAGATCCTGATGCTGCGTGACGATGAAGGAAAGTGGGCACTCTATCTGAAGCCTGAGAATGAAAAGGCTTTCAGCGTATATCCAGACAAGGCCGATGTAAACCTGTTCTTCACCACAGTAAAGCAAGGAGACGAGGAGCTTTCAGACACTATGCGTCAGGACATGGCACAGAAATACTACATGGAAGCTTCCAATAAGCCGGAAATGAAGGTTGACCTCTTCAAAAGCAACGTTCCTGCCGAAGAGGTGGACAAAATCCAACGTGTCAACATCTTCAAGACCAAAGAGACGGACAATCAGCCGAGTGTCATCCTCTGTATGCCTACTGTGAATGGAGAAAAGCTCAAACCTCGTGAAATCTCACCATCCCAGTGGCAACGTATGTGGCTTGCCGAGAACATGCAGGATTACAAGAAACACCTTGCTGCCAGTCTTTTTGCCGATGTACTGCGCAAAGACCGGACCGATGCGGTAGCTGTAGGCACTGAAAAATCGGAGCAGGAAGCTCAGAGCAATGAGGTGAAGCAGAACACCGCTCAGCAAGAGGAAGACAAGGCTACGGAGGAACAGAAAGAGGAAACTCCAGAAAAGAAAGAGCAGAAGCAGAAGGAAGAAAAGGTAAAGGAAGAGAAAACGAAAGCTGAGACAAAGGCTGCCGTTGTAGCAATGACTCCGATGTTAAAGCAATTCTACGAGCTAAAAGGCAAACATCCTGATGCTGTGTTACTTTTCCGTTGTGGAGATTTCTACGAGACCTATTGTCAAGATGCCGAGAAAGCTTCAAAAATCCTGGGCATCACGCTTACCAAGAGTTCCCATACCAAGGATGCAGACGGCAAGCCTCTGGCCATGTCTGGGTTCCCATACCACGCTCTCGACACCTATCTGCCAAAGCTCATCCGTGCAGGAGAACGGGTTGCCATCTGCGACCAGTTGGAAGCCCCCAAACGTGCCACAGAGGAAATTTCTCCCTCCAAGGTAGAGAGTCCTCAACAGGAACAGAACAATTCATCAGGAATACATAGATAACATGTAATCATCATGTCAAGGAATCAAGAATATGTAGAACAATATGCAGAGTATGCCATGGAGCAGATGCGCCGATATGGCATACCTGCTTCTGTCACACTTGCACAAGGCATCTGCGAGAGTGCAAGCGGACAGAGCGAGTTATCCCGAAAGGGAAACAATCATTTCGGTATCAAGGCTACTTCCGGTTGGGTTCAGAACGGTGGCAAGTACCTTGTATATACCGATGACCGTCCTAACGAGAAGTTCTGTCAATACGCTTCTGTTGGCGACTCATACGAGCATCATTCCCAGTTTCTGAAAGGAAACAAGAGATACAGCTCGCTCTTCAAGCTATCCCCCGATGACTACAAGGGATGGACAAACGGACTGCAGAACTCCGGTTATGCCTCCAACAAGAAGTACGCTTCAAGTCTTCAGAGCATCATCGAGAAGAACAACCTGCAGAAGTATGACCAGATGGTCATGAAGGAGATGAAATCGCAAGGCAAATCCTTCGGTACCGAAGCCAATCCTCGTCAGCAAGGAGAACAAAGCAGCCAGAAAACGAGTGTTTCAAAGCCTACTGAGAGCGGAAAGTATTCCTATCCTTTGAAGAGAAACGAGTTTATGTTCGTCACCTCACCTTTCGGTATGAGAAAAGATCCGCTCAATCCTGCCAACACGCAAATGCACAAGGGCATCGACATTCAAGCCAAGCATGACAATGTACTGGCAACGGAAGACAAGGGCAAGGTCACTCAGGTCAACAACAATCCGAATACTGCAGGTGGACTGTCTGTAACTGTAGAATACAACAGAAATGACGGCAGCAAGTATCAATGTACCTACATGCACCTGAGCAGCATTGCCGTCAAGACAGGCGACACTGTAAATGCCGGTCAGCGATTGGGCGTGACTGGCAATACGGGAACCAGAACCACTGGTGAGCATCTGCATTTTGGGGTGAAAAGCATCTCTGCGGATGGCAAGGCACGGGATATAGACCCTGCTGCGTATCTTGCTGAAATCTCTCAAAAGGGAAACATCCAGTTGCAGACTCTCCACAACGGCAAGGACATCACCGCTCAGTACAAGGTTAGCAATCCTGCCTCACAAGGCGAAGTGACTGACACAGCACAAAGTCCTGAAGACTGGATGAAGAAGCTTCTGTCATCTGAGGACAGCGGAGTGAAAATGCCAGGCGATGACCCTGTCATTGAGATGGCTATGACCATGTTCACCTCTCTCATGGCACTTGCCCTGCAGATAGACAACAAGAGCGAAGAAGAGAAAATGCAGACTGTGACCGACACGGTTGTCAGCAAGAGCATCGACCTCTCCTCGCTCCTTCCCTCTTATAAAGCCTGTTCCTTGAACATTCAGGATGGCAAGCCTTATCTCCATGTAGATAACGGAACCGTCCAGTTTACAAGAGAAATGACCCAGGCAGAAATGACAAAGCTCCAGCAGACGCTCGGCAATGCCAATCTGAGCGATGAAGACAAGCGAAGAGGTGTTGCTTCTATCATCCAGGCAGCGACAGTTTCTCAGCAGATGTCACAGAATTACCAGAAAGGCGTTGACAATCAGCAAGACAGACAGGAATCTGTTCAAATCAAATAATGAAGTAAAACAATAAGCCAAGTTTATTATGATTAAATGTAATGTAACCGTATGCGGCACGGTGTGTCGCCAGGCACAGATGCGTGCCAACAAGGAAGGTAAGCAGTTTATCTCTTTTGGAATCAGCGTAGTGGTTCAAGCCAAGACCGGTATCAACAAGACTGTAGAAATCAGCGTAGCCAAAGATGGTGACAACCAGGCAGAACTGGTCAACTATCCTGTAGGTTCCCGTATCGAGGTGGCAGGAGTTCTCCAATTCCATAAAAAAGGCGATGCGCTTTACCTCAATCTCTCTGCTTCGGGAGTGAATACCTTCAATGCAGGAAGCCAGGACGCAATCACCGGCACCATCGAGTTCAGAGGAACCATCGGTAAGCAGGTTGATGTGAAGACCGACAAGAAGGGCAAGCCTTATACCCTATTCTCTGCCTACAGCAGCGAGAAGGACGGTGACAACTATGCCTACACCTGGATTCGTTTCATGCAGTTCGACACCACAAAGGCAGACTGGGTACAGGCAAAGGCAGGCATCAATGCCAAGGGTGATTTGCAGGTGGGAGCCTACAACGACCGCCTCGACCTCACTTGCCGTATCACCGAGCTTACTCCATGGGATAAGAAAGCAGCATCCACCAACCAATAATGAATGATTATGGCTGATTACAAGAAATATAATACAGATGGCCGTAGCAGTGAAGACCGGGCTTTGGACAAGTTTGCCGAGATGATGATTGAGAAAATCAACACCTTGCAGAACGACTGGAAGAAGCCTTGGTTCACTGAAGGCTCCCTGACATGGCCTAAGAACCTGTCGGGGCGTGAGTATAACGGCATGAATGCCCTGATGCTCATGATGCACTGTGAGAAACAGGGATATAAGTTGCCTGTGTTCTGCACCTTTGACAGAGTAGCCGGTCTGAACTTCAATAAGGACAAGCAAGGAAAAAGACAGCAGGTTAAGGACAACAATGGTGAAGCTTTGCCCCAGGTGACAATCCTCAAAGGCGAGAAGAGTTTCCCTGTTTTTATCACGACTTTCACCGTTGTGAACAAGGAGACAAGAGAGAAAATCAAATACGATGACTACCGCCTGATGTCCGAGGAGCGACGCAAGGAGTATAACGTATATCCTAAATTGCAGGTTTACAATGTGTTTAATGTGGCGCAGACCAACTTGCAGGAGGCTCGTCCGGAACTCTACAAGAAGCTGGAGGCAGCTGCAGGAGTGAACCGACCTTTGAATCAGGGTGATGACTTCTCTTTCCCTGCCATGGATAAGATGATCAAGGAAAACGGATGGATCTGTCCTATCAAGCCTGTCTATGGTGACAATGCCTACTACAGCATTTCGAAGAATGAGATTGTCATTCCAGAGAAACGCCAGTTCAAGGATGGAGAGTCCTTCTACACCAATCTCGGACATGAGATGGCTCACTCTACGGGTTCAGAGAACCATTTGGGCAGATTGAAGCCAGCATCTTTCGGAAGTGCAGAATACGCTCGTGAGGAACTGGTTGCTGAACTGAGTGCCGCCCTGGTGGCCCAGCGTTTCGGTATGACCAAGCACTTGAAGGAAGACAGTGCCAGTTATCTGAAAAACTGGCTCGATAGCTTAAAGGAATCTCCTGAGTTCATCAAGACTACGCTTACCGATGTGAAGAAGGCTTCGCACATGATCAACCAGCATATCGATGCCATGCAGCAGAAAATAGACCAGGAGCAAAGTCAACAGGCTGAGCAGAAGCAGGAGAAAGCCCCAACGATGTATTACGCTTCAGTGGCGTATCTCCAGACTACCGATGCTACAGACCGTCTAGACAAGTTCAAAAATGACGGCAACTACGATGCACTCCTTACTGAGGCAAAGGAATACGACCAGGGTGATGCCCCTGACCTCTCCAAAATCAATCTCTCTCCAACTAAATACCGTGGTGATGATCTCCTTGTGGAGGATGAGCATTATGCTGTGGTATATAATCCGACAGTTGGAGGCACATACGATGTGATGCGCAAGGTAAGCGCAGAGGAAATCAAGGATAACATCATCCGCTACGGTCTCCCTGAGGATGCAACGGACGACGTAAAGGAAGTTGCCAAGCAAATGGAAAAAGAAGAGGTTGTTGCTCAGGAAGAAGAGCAGCACTACCATCGAGGACGATAATTTATCCCATTCAATTAAAGACAGTCACTTTGTTGGCTGTCTTTTTTGATGTTATAAATATGGGGAATTACTTTTAAGCAGTATTGTAAGAACAGCAATAAAAACGAGTGCCCTCCTACCGAATCTATAAAAATGTCACTCAATGTCCCCCAAGATGTCCCTCAAGATGTCACCCAAGGTTTCAATTAAGAAATTGCTTAATGAAAACGGTTTTGAAAACAGACAAGAATTACGCTAACAATCTGAAACACAAACGAATAAAAAAAACAACCCAATCAATATCGCTTGCAATTCTGTTTGCAGTTCCGTTTGCAGTTTTATTTTTAAAACAAAATCTGCAAACAGAAAAATACAACTGTCAGAGATAAATGTCCCTCAAATGTCACCCAAGATGTCACCCAATAACACGTTTTAGACAGATATGACCAACATATAATGATCTTGACTCAATAGCGTCCGCAGTGCGGACGTAATTCTCTGTAGGGCTTCCTAAATCTTTTCTTGGCTCAGGGGAGATTGTCCATGGATAGACACCTCTCCTTACCAAAATATTTCTCATTCTGATTTACGATTGAATCTCTGAATTCGTTCTTTGACTATTCGTAAATAGGTACGTTTGAGCTTGTCATTCAAAAAAGAATTATTGGTCAAACGCTCTACTTCGTCAGGCAAGACAGAAAAAGAGTCAAGGATCATTTCTATACGCTTCTTCTTCAGACCGATATGCTCTCCGAATCTCTCAAAGTCCAGACGGCAAGGATGCCCTGTTCGCTCATACACATCACTTTTCTCCAGAGTCAGAGAAAGGCCACCATTCAACCCCAAGTCATCGCCCTCAATATGGAGGCAGGTGTTCATCAGGTCATAGGCGGGAGCAAGCTGGTAATGCTCGCCAATTCTCATGATGGAGAAGTTTTTCAGATGGTCATCTCCATTACCGTAGATGTAATTGAATACAACCAACTTAAAGAAACGTTCCATGGCTATCATCCAAGCTGGAATATATCGTTTTATTGCACAGGCAATATCCTCGAAGCATCCATCATATTTGAAATACGTACCTTGCTCAGCTTCATTCTTACCAACCAGAGAAGCGAAATCCTCCATGAGATATTTGCTTCCATCCTTGGCTATGTCAAATCTCTTGGTAATATATACCATATCTCCATGAGGGGTAAAGCAAAGACCGTTTTCTGCTGTAATGATGCCATATACCTGTGAGGCTATCTGCATGGTAAGATGCTCGTTAGCAGGAATCTGCTTCCTGGTATAGAGCGTGTTGTCCCAAGGTGCAGGCTTCAGTATATAGCGAGAGCGTTCATCCGTCTGCGAGATTCTGATGATTCCATTCTCTATCACTGCAGGAAATTTCTCCTGAGCTCCAGATACGGAGATACGTCTCATGGCAATCATAGTCTCTGATGTCTTACTGATTTCATCTATTTCAAAATCAAGCAAATGCGACACTTTCTGACCATCAAACAGTTTTTTGCAAGCTGTAGGAGAGTAAGTGGAAAACCCATCTGCAAGGGTGGATGGGCAATGATTGAATTCTTTCATGATTCTACTTCTTTTACAGTTATTGCTCCTATCGTATCATGGGTTGCTATCTTCAGAAGAAGTCCAAAGAAATCCTTCTCATCCAAGCGCCAACTTCTGCAGACTATCTTTCTGTTTGCTCCTTCTGGAAGCATATTGGTAAAAACCGGGAATAGATAATCAGACTGATAAGGCTCTTCCCTGAAAGGCATGGTAAGTGAGACAGGATCATGGGTCCTATCCATCATATACTGCTTGTCGTATGTGAAGGTATAACCTCTGCCAGGAGTTGACTCCTCTAAGAGTCCTGCTTCTGTGTCGTGGCAATAAACGATAGCTTTTCTCATAACTTACTTTATTTAAACTGTTTGACGAATCTCATATTTAACCTCCATGCCAAGGATATCCATGATTTTTTCAACCGTCGATAGAGAAGGGTTTCCTTTACCGCTCTCTATTTTCTTGATGGTAGAAATGGCTATCTCAGACATGTCAGCGAGGTCTTGCTGGGTAATCCCCAAGGCCTTACGCTGCAATTTCATTACTTCTTGAATTTTCATATCAAGTAGTGTATTATATTGTACTTTTTGTGCAAAGATAAGAAATGTTTTTGGATTAAACAAGGAAAAGTATCATATAATGTTCTTTTTATGAAAAATTATAATTTCATGAGATTTTATTTTGGTTAGGAGAGGTGTCACTTGTAAGGTGAGGTAAAGATGAGATAAAGTGAGGTAAAGGTGAGGTAAAGAGAAAAGATGTAATGGCACCCAAAGTGGCACCCAAGATACCCAAGATACCCAAGATGATACTCAAATGATACCCAAGAATAAATTACTGCCATCCAGTACAATTCAGTATCTTCCTAAAACGAAATTAGGGGAGCTTACTCATCTCGAGCAAACTCCCCATGGTGTATGAGAGAAGAATTTTAGTGCTTTTCTCAAAAGCTACGTTCAGTATATATTATGTATATATGTGTACATGTATTCACGTATTCATGAATACACGGTTTAGCCTATTTCAGCAAGACAACGGTTGTGAAGCGGTTTGCCTCATTCGCCGCATATTTGTCTATACCGCCTAAGTTGTAGGCTTTAATCTGGCTCTTATCTACACCTCGCTTGATGAGAGCCTTGGCTATGAACTTGGCACGGCGCTTACCCAAATCCTGGTTGCCGGACTGAGTGCCAGTAGCACTATCTGCTGCACCGGATATTTTAATATATAAAATACCTAACTATCTTATTATAAGATTGTTGCCAACTTCTTCAATTTGTTTCTTGTAATCGCCAAGAAATTAGTCTCGTTAGCAATTTCATTAGCTGCAAAATTTGCTGATAGATAATTGATAAATTCATCTATCTTTGTTGCTTGCGTAAGAAGCAAACTCTTTTTGTTCAGTTCCATTGTCTTATTTTTTTGTCTTATCTGTAACTTAAGTTTAACATACACTTCACCATCATTGTCTCGATAGAGACTACCAAAATTGCAGTGATTGCGACTGGCACGCTCAAAGGTTAATCGGGCAGGTTGCACACGTTGAGTCACATGAAGATTTGTTTGTGATGGTCGAGGTCCCCGGCTTACGAGACCTGAAGCAGCGCATGAGCGAGGTTCTTAAAAAATATGATGAATGTTTGCTTGGTTCAAAGAAAACAAGTACCTTTGCAGATAAGTAAACGCAGGCGTTCACAGAACTTATTCTATGTCGTGTACATCTGTAAATCGCCAAACTTTGAGGATAGAGGTGGAGAATGTTCTCCACCTCTTATTTTATATATGGAAAAGGAAAAGGCAAAGGAGAATGTCTTAGGGGAAGGACTTCCTATTTATGATGGAATTGATTTTTGATGGTATCTCTTTTCCGTCGTAATAATCTAAAAAGTTGCCTCAAATATTCCTGTCCCAAAACGGGAACTTAATTTTTGTTTAAAATCATATGAAAAATTGCAACCATCAAATGCATGTTCCCCAATGCTAGTTACACTACTTGGGATGACAATGCTAGACAGAAAACGACAACCATAAAAAGCACCATTTTCGATGCGAGTAACGCTGTCAGGGATGACATATGATGTAGCATCTTTGTCTCTAAATGAGAAAATTGCGTTTTTGTCTTTATCAAACAATACTTTATTGTCATAAATAAAGTACGGAGACAAACATTTAAGTTCTCCATTCCAGTCAGCAAAAGGATTACCTTTCAAGTTTACTACACTGTTAGGGATAACAAGACTACTCAAAGAATAGCACTCATGAAATGCCCCATCCCCAATACTAGTTACACTGTCAGGAATAACTATGTCTGTCAAAGAATGGCAACCTGCAAATGCACCATCCCCAATACTAGTTACACTATCAGGAATAACTATTCTATGCAAAGATTTACACCAACAAAATGCCCTATCACCTATGCTAGTCACACTATCGGGGATAACAAGACTACGCAAAGACCAGAGAGCCCAAAACGCCTCATCACATATTATCCTTACACCCTTTTTAATAGAATAAAAACCATTAAGTACGAGAGGAGCTCTCAATAATTTTCTTCCATCTTTGCTATATTTCACGCCCCATTCATCTGTAATGGCCTCATTTAATTCAACACACGTTATTTTTGTGGACATATCAAGATTATCACTAGCATCTTGACTTGCCTTTACATATTCTAAGTTTTTAGGATACTTCATAACTTATACTTTTTATTAATTCATTACATCTTTTCTGAAACTATCTTTCTGAAAAAGGCCACCTTACCTTGTTCCCAGAATCAGGTAGCCCAATTTCACATCATAGCCCATCATAGTTACCCCAATATTTTTTCGCCGAAACGGGAGATTAATTCCTGTTTAAGATCGTTTGGGAAATTGCAAAATTGAAATGCCTTATCCCCAATACTAGTAATACTAGAAGGACTGACTATCTCTGACAGAGAATCACAACCATAAAAAGCATAATCACCGATGTTAATAACACTAGAAGGGATGACTATCTCTGACAGAGAAACACAACCAGAAAAAGCACAATCACCTATGCTAGTAACACTAGAAGGGATGACTATCTCTGACAGAGAACGACAA
>OLRO01000296.1_pt1 | contig 43703 bp, 34 predicted proteins | sample 1673131 | NCBI WGS metagenome assembly OLRO01 (sample SAMEA3136757, study PRJEB25190) | human gut metagenome | biome: human gut; feature: human-associated habitat; material: faeces | place: Austria | collected 2013 | reverse complement strand
TAATTTTATTTTAAAAAAATTATTTTTGTGGTAGAATAGATAATAGGTAGGAGAGGTGATAGTAATGGATAGTGTTCTTATGATTACGATTTCAACGTTAGTATTGGCAATTATCCTTATAGTTATTACTATTGCTGTTATAAAAGGTAAACAGAGTAAAAAATATAAAAAAGAAATTGAAGAATTAGATATAGAGAAGAATAGTTTACTTGGGGTTCCAGTGCTTAGTGAGATTACTAAAGTTAAGGAACTTATTAAGACAGATAACTTAAAGGAAAAGTTAAATGATTGGGATAATACTTTTAAATATATTAGAGATGAGAAGATTCCTGAACTTACTGATTCTATATCTGATGCTGACTTTTTAATTGATAGAAAAGAATATAAACAAGCTATAAAAAAGATTGCAGATGTTGAAATGGAACTTAGACTTCTTAAGAATAAAACCGATGTTTTATTGGAAGAAATAAAGCTTATTACTAATTCTGAAGAAAGAAATAGAACACTTATTACTAAACTTAAGATTGTTTATCGTGAACAGCAGGCTAAATTTGATAGATCTAAGAAGGAATATGGTGATGTTGCTCCTTATATTGAAGATGAATTTGATAGTATAGATAAATTGTTTGCTGATTTTGAGAAGGCTATGGATAATAATGACTATGTATCTGTAGAAAAAAGAATTGCTTCTTTAGATGATAAGATAGATGCTTTAGGTAAGATTCTTCTTGATGCCCCTACGATTGTTCTTATGGCTACTGTTATGGTTCCTAATAAAATAGAAGAGGCTACTACTTATTATTATCGTATGAAAAGGGATGGCTATCCTTTGGATTATTTGAATGTTGAATATAATATTAAAGAGATTAAAACTAAGATTGATAATATTATGAATAATCTAAAGCAGTTACAAATGGGAGATGCTATCATTGAACTTAAGACTTTTATTGAGTATTTTAATGGTCTATATAATGATTTTGATAAGGAAAAAGAATGTAAAGATGTCTTTAAACAAAATGTTAAGGAACTTGGATATAATATTGAAAATATAAATAAGGTTGTTAGAGATATTTATTTGCAAATAGATGATATTAAATATAATTATAATTTAAGTGATGAGGAAATTAATAAATTTAGTCTTTTGAATAAAAATTTGGAACGTATTAATAAAGATTATAAAATATTAGTGGAACAAGGAAAAATGAAAACTTTTGCTTATTCTAAATTGGTTGATGAACTTGATGGGTTATCACTTAAATTATCTAGACTTCAGGATGATTTGGATTATCAGCTTAGATCTATTACTAGTATGAAAGATGATGAATATAGGGCTAAAGAACAACTTGCCACTATTGAGGATTTGCTTAAGAAAAGTAAATATCGTCTTAAGAGTTATAAAATACCGGTTATTCCTAGTAGTTATTATATTGAGCTTAATGAGGCACAGGATGCTATTAGAGAGATTGTTAAAGAATTACAGAAGAAACCGATTGTTATTAAGATTTTGAATATTAGAGTTGATACTGCTAGAGATTTGGTATTTAAAATTTATAATAAGACTAACGATATGATTAAACTTGCTAATTCTGCAGAAAAAATCATTGTATATGGTAATAGATATAGAAGTACATATGAAGAAATTGATATTGCTCTTACTAAAGCTGAGGAATTATTTAAGCGTGGTAAGTATAAGGAATCTCTTGAACTTTCTAAAAAAAGTTTGAGTTTTGTAGATAAAAATATTGAATAATAAATAAATATTAGTTGCAATTTTGAGTGTTTTATGATATTCTAGTTGTAGATAAGAATAAGGAGGAATAGCAATGCAATTTGATGCAGTAGTAGATTTTTTATTGGAATATTATGTGTGGGTTTTGGCAATTTTAATTATTTTACTTATTACAGTAATAGGTTTTTTAGCTGATGCTAAAAATAAGCGTAAGAAGAGAAAACAATTGGATGAAACTAGTAATTCTAGTGAAAATAATAATAGTTCACAATATATGGACTTTAATAGTATGAATAATATGAATAATGTTAATAGTATGAATATGGGTAATAATGGTTTTAATGCTGCTCCTGATTTTAATAATAACATGAATAGTTTTAATAATAATCAGAATGTTAATGAAATGCCTGTTAATAATATTAATCCAAGTTTTAATGGTGGTATGAGTAATAATTCTAGTATGGGTAATGAATTCAATACTAATATGAATGTTAATCCTACTATGAATAATGGCTTTGATAATGGTATGAATAATCAAAATATTAATAGTATGCCTTCTAGTAATAATATTGTTGAACCTAATAATAATGTAAATGGTTTTAATAATCAGAATGTTAATGAAGTGCCTATTAATAATATTAATCCAAGTTTTAATAGTGGTATGAATAATAGTATTAATAATAATTTAGGTATGAATGTTAATCCTGTTAGTGGTGTTACTCCAGAAATTAATAATAGTGGTTTAAATAATGTAAATAGTTCTATTAATACTTCTGAAACTAATAATTCTTCTGATTCTTTCTTTATTCCCGCTTCGGAGCAGACTCCTAAGATTGAACCAAGAAATGTTGCTATTCCTAATGTTAATACAAATACAGATATTCCTAGTCCTGTTACTCCGCCAACACCTGTGACTAGTCATCCTGTAGAAGCACCTGTAAATAATGTTAATCTTAATGGTAACTATGGTGAGAGTAATAATGCTATACCTAATGTTACTCCTGTTGTTCCACAACCTGTAATGCCTAATGTGGTGCCTACTGAGAACATGAATCAAGTTAATTATAATAATGCTAATGGTATGGCTAATAATATGTTTAATAATGTTAATCCAACGAGTGAGCCTAATGTTTCTCAAGGTCAAAATGTTAATAATTTTAATTCTAATTTTGTTAATAATGGGTCCAATTTTGTAACTGGTAATCCTAATGTCAATCAAAATAGTAATATGCAAAATGGCAATATTTCTGGTAATTGGCAGTTATAAATTTAGGTTAATACCTAAATTTTTTATCTTAGAAGGGAGGTAAGATGATGAATAATACTAACAATGACAATAATTCAAATGGAGTAGGTCCTTATAGGGCTACTAGTAATATGAATACTTATATTGATACTCCTAATGCTAATTTTAATGGTATGATGAATGTTAATATTCAAAGTGGTACTACTAATAGTAGTAATCATGGTAATAATGTGATTAATAGTAATAATAATATTCAAGCTAGTCCTACTATTGATAGTAGTAATGCGGTTAATAGTAATTATAATAATCATGTTATTGATGATAATTTATCTAGTGGTTCTACTATGATTAATAATTCTAATAATCATAATAATAGTGAAAACGTTACTAAGACTTATATAGGTAGTAATAATAAGCCTAAAAAAAAGACCATGACTTTGAATCTTGGCCCTGAATTTAAGATTGCTTTTTTAATTGTGGTAATATTACTTATATTTGTTTTCTTACTTCCATATATTAGTGATCTTATTAAAGGTTATTAATATTTGATAGTTCAATTATTTTGTTGAAGTTATCATCTGTAGCCATTATATTTTTATGTATTTCTTTACACTTATTGCAGCTATAAATTATTTTATAGCTGTTTTTAAATTTTTCTATTCCTATGGGTTTCATTAATCCTTTACATTTATTTTGTCTATCTCCAGGGTTTATATCTAGATGTTTGGAATATAAACAATAAGGGCAATGGTCTCTGGCTGTATAACCAAGTTTTTGTACTTCTTTACCACAATTTTCACATATAAATTTTTCATCAATCATATTAAACTTTTTCATATTTATATTTTATCATATAATTAAAAAAATTAAAACACTATTTGTGTTTTAATAATATGGGTATGGCCCGTATGGTGGGTAGTAGTTATTATATACGGGGTATGGTCTTGGATAAAAAGCTGGGGCTAATAGGCCTCCGGTTATTCCTCCTAAAAGAAATGGTCCAAAGAAACCACCACCAATAAATCGATTGTTATTTATTGGTCTTCTATACATATTGTTATACATGGGTTTTTCTCCTTTCAATATTATTATATTAATAAAAGATAATGCTGTGAAAAAATACTTTATTTATTTTATATTTTCGAGTATAATATTATATATGGAGGTTGTGATGGAAGAGACTGTATTTAAAAGTGATGATTTGTTAGTTATGAATTTAATTAATTATTTTATTACTGAAAAAAATTATAATCCTATGATTATTCATGGTTTAAATGATGAAATATGGCTTGAAAATTTAGATAGTAGTTATAAGATAGTTAGAATTGTTTCACATCATATTCATAATAAAGAACAATTGGATTTTGATAAATTTAAACTTAGTAGAATAGTTAAACAGGTGAAAAAGAAAACTTTATCTTTTAATGTTAAAGTTTTAAATATATATATGGATATTGAGGATGATAAATTACTTTCGGATAATGATGTTCATATTTCTAGCGAGGAGGATATTAATAATTCTAAACTTACTAATGTTTTTCCTGATATTGTTGAAAAGACTGAAAGGAAAGAAGATGGACTTGAATATTTTATAAAGGTTAGTGATAATATTAATAAGAACAATGAGATTAGAAGTAAGAAGGCTGAAAAGTTATTTTCTATTAAGAGTCCTATTGTAACTAATATTTTAATTTTATTATGTGTAGTTATTTTTATAGCTATGTATATATTTGGTAATGGATCTTCGGATAATTATACTTTGTTAAAATTTGGTGCTAATTATGATGTCTTAACTAAATCAGGAGAATATTATAGGCTTATTACTTGTATGTTTTTACATATTGGAATTGTACATTTGCTTTGTAATATGTATTCTTTATATATTGTTGGTAATAGTGTTGAAAATTTATTTGGTAAGGTTAAGTATTTGATTATTTATTTTATTAGTGGTATTTGTGGTAGTATTTTGTCTTTAGCATTTTGTCATAATACTATTTCTGCTGGAGCATCTGGTGCTATATTTGGTCTTTTAGGAGCTTTATTGTATTTTGGATATTATTATCGTGCTTACTTAGGTAGTACTATTAAGAATTCTGTTATTCAAGTTATTTTAATAAACTTGATTATTGGTTTTATGGTTCCTGGTATTAGTAATGCTGCTCATATTGGTGGTTTGGTTGGTGGTATACTTACTGCTATGATGGTTGGTGTACCTGATAAATCTACTTCTAGAGATAGAATAAATGGACTTATACTTACGGTTATATATATATGTTTTATTAGTTATTTAGCATTTATGTAGGAGAATAAAATATGAAAATAAATAGTGATGAAAAATTGGCTTTGGAGTTTTTTGAATTAGAAGATAATTTTAGTAAAAAGCAATATAAGAGAGCATATGATATTAAAATTAAAAATAAGTATAATGATGCATTAGTTAGTGGTAGGGGTGTCAGTGATATTGAGAAGGATATTGATAAATATAATGAGATTATAGAATTATATTTATTTAAGCGTAAATGTTATAAAAAGATGAAAGATTGGTATTTTGATGGTATTGAAAAGATTGATTCTTCTTTAGTTAAATATATTATTGATGTTAATTATAGTAATAATTATTTGCTAGACAAGGATGTTATACTTGATTTGGAACTTTTACTTGATACTTTTTATAAGAGACTTTCTTTCTTTACGGATTTAATTATGGAATCTACTACTAAGGATGAGGTTGTTAAACATTTTGGTGATTTTGTTGCTATTATGGAAATTGATATTAATAATTATAAGAATGGTAAACTTGCTATTAAAGCTAGACTTATTAATGATTTTAAAGATAAAGTAAGAAGTAATTTTGAAAAGGGAAGTAGTAATTATCAATATATGATTAGTAACTATTTTACTAAATTATTAGGCTCTAAGAATAGTGATGAGTGTTTACGCATTTATAATATGTCTATGATGGAGATTAAATTATTTACTATGGATAGTTTTAGAGTGAAAGAAAGATAATAAAATCTTTCTTTTTTTTTCTATTTATGTTATTATATAGTAGAGGAGAATGGAAATGGAAAAGATACATATTAATAGTAGTAAATTATCTGATGTTATAGAAAAATTTGATAAACCCACTAAAATATATATTCCTCTTATGGATAAGAATGGTAATAGTTATAAAATGTTAGTTAAAGTTGGTGATTATGTATATAAAGGGGATAAAGTAGCTAATTGTGAAAAATTTGATTTTCCTATTAATAGTTCTGTATCAGGTTATGTTGCTAGTATAGATACTAAATTTATATCTAATGGTAATGAATGTGAATGTATTGTTATTGAAAATGACTATAAGGAAAAAGTTAGAAAAAATAGAGTTATTGGTAATAAAAAGGATAATTATTCTAAGGATGATTTTATTAATGATTTAAGAAATAGTGGTATTGTTGGTCTTGGTGGTAGTGGTTTTCCCTCTTTTATTAAATATAATACTGATGGTATTAAGTATTTACTTATTAATGCTGTTGAATGTGAACCTTTTATTTCTTCGGATAAGGCTGTTATTTATAATTATAGTGAAGAGATACTTGAATGTATTGATAATATTTTAGATATTATGGAGATTGATAAGGCTATTATTGTTATTAAAAAGTCTAATACTAGATATATTGATGTTTTAAATAAGTTTATTGGTACTTATCCTAATATTAGTATTTATTCTACTATGGATTTTTATCCTAATGGTTGGGAAAGATTAGTGGTTAAAAATACTCTTGGTATTTCTTATGATAAGTATCCTAGTGAAAAGGGTATTATTGTTAGTAATGTTTCTACTATATATGCTATATATGAGATGCTTAAGGAAAATAAATCTTTATGTGAAAGAATTGTTACTATTAGTGGTAATGGTATTAAAAAGAAATGTAATGTTAAAGTTAAGATTGGTACTTTGGCTAGTGATATTATTAATGGTTTTAATGAGTATAAGAAAATTAAGAATCCTATTTTTATAGCGGGAGGACCTATGATGGGTAATTCTTTACCTAGTGATGATATGGTTATTACTGCTGATGTTAATTCTATATTGGTTATAAGTGATTTTGATAGTAAGCTTTTGCCTTGTATAAAATGTGGTAAGTGTACTAGGGTATGTCCTAGTGGATTAGCACCTGTGCTTATTATGACTTCTATTAATGATAAAAATAAACTTAAATGTCTTGATACTTCTAAATGTATTGAATGTGGTCTTTGTAGTTATGTTTGTCCTTCAAAGATTGAGGTTAGGGAGTTTGTTCGTGAAGCTAAGAAGAAGGTGAATGAATAATGGAATTTAAGGTACGTAAGAAGACTTTTTTAAAGAGTAAAGATAATACTACTAATATTATGTATAGTATTCTTGTAATTCTTGTTTTGTTTATTTTGTTTGCTACTTATAAGAATGGTATTTATCCTACTATTAAGGGATATGGTAGTTTATATCTTTTATTTAAACCTCTTATATTTTCTTCTATTGGAGCTGTTGTTTGTTTATTTACTGAATATTTATATTATGTTATTAAAGGAGATAAGAAAAGTTTTTATTATTTATTTACATCTAGTTATGCTATTATACCAGGGGTATTTCTTAGCCTTATTATTCCTATTAATACTCCTATATGGCTTTTAATATTGGGAAGTTTTATGGCTAGTTTATCTAAGGTTATTATGGGAGGATTTGGTAAGAATAAATTTAATCCTGCTTTAGTTGGTGCTCTTTTTGTTACAGTTATTTTTTCTTCTTATAATGGGGGATATCTTAATAATTATGAAATAGATACGATAAGTTCTGCTACTCCTCTTGCTAATATGACTGCTAGTGGATATGTTGTTTCCTATGATAATTTGGTTAAACCATATGGTAGTTTACTTGATTTCTTTGTTGGTAGTATTCCTGGTTCTATTGGTGAGACTTCTTCACTTCTTATTATTTTAGTATTTATATATTTAGCTTATAAGAGGTATATAAAGGTTAGAATTCCTATTAGTTATGTTTTGACTGTTAGTGTTATTAGTTTGATGCTTTGTATTATTAAGGATATTGGGCTTTGGTTTGTATTATTTAATATTTTATCAGGTGGTTTGCTTTTTGGAGCAGTACTTATGGCCACTGATCCTGTTACTACTCCTATTAGTAATAGGGGGCAGATAATAGGTGGTATTATACTTGGTATTGTTACTATGATTATTAGGTATATGACTCCACTTCCTGAAGGGGTACTTATTTCGATATTAATTCTTAATGTATGTACTATTTTTATTAATTATTTTACTACAATACTATATAGTAAGAATATTGTAAGAAATATTATTATGGTAGTTTTTATACTTAGTATTATACCTATAGCTTTTGTTATTAGTGATAAGATTACTAATAAGCCACTTGATGATAGTTTTGAAGTTTTATCTAAAGCAAAGAGTGGTAATGATACTATATATGAAGTACGTGGTAGGGGATATGCTGGTAATGGTAGTTTAAAACTTAAAATTGTATTTACTGGTAATAAGATTACTAAGATAGATGTTATTAAGAGTAATGAGACTTATACTAAGATGATTTATGATAATGATTATTTAAATAAACTTACTTCTTATCAGAATAATTTAGATAATTTAGATACGATAAGTGGGGCTACTTATACTAGTAATTATTTGAAAGATATTATAAGAAAAACAATAGAAAACTATGAAAAATAGTTTTCTTTTTATGTTTTTGATAATAGTTATAAATAGCTTATATATAATATGTTTTTTCATGGCAATAATAAGCAAAATAGCTATAAAATTATTTACTTTTAATTTTAGTAATGTTATAATTTATATATAGAAGGATTTGATAAGATGGCTAAGAAGAAAAATAAAAAAGAAGAAAAGAAAAAGTTTGAATATAGTAATGAAGTTGTTGGTATTATACTTATACTTGCTTCTATTATTGGAATTGGGGCATATGGGCCTGCGGGAGGATTTATTAGATCTTTTGCGGTTTTTTTAGTTGGTAATATTTATATATTTTTATTATTAGGTGTATTAATACTTGGTGGGTATTTAATATTAAAGAGAAAGATGCCTGATTTTGGTAGTTTGAGATGGATTGGTTTTTATATTATTGTTATTTCTTTCTTAATATTACTACATATGAAGTATATTATTCTTAATGAACAAGAAGGTAGTAAGATTATTACTGAGACTTTTAATAATTTACTTGTTGCTTTTAAGAGTACTAGTGCTATTTCTAATAGTGGTGGTGGTATGATAGGGGCTATCTTTACTTTTATGTTTTATAGTTTATTTAGAGATGGCACTAAGATTGTCGTTATTACTTTGATTGTTATTGGTGTTATATTATTATTTAATACTAGTATTATTGACTTGTTTAAGAAGATTAAACTTCCTAAGAGAGAAAAGAAAGAAAAGAATACTTGTAAGAATGATGATGAAGAAGATGAGAGAATACATATTTCTAGTACTAAGGATATAGAAAGGGTTAGTGAAAAAGAGGCTATTGTAGATAGAGAGATTCCTATTAAGACTTCTAGTGATGTTTCTACTCCTAAAGTAGAAGAGGTAGAGAAGCCTACTATTAATCTTAATTATAAACTTCCTCCTATTAGTTTGCTTAAACTTAGTAAGGGTAATAATGATAAGGAAAATGTTGAATCTGTTAAACAGAATATTGCTACTTTAGAGAGGGTACTTGGTGATTTTGAGATTCCTGGTAAGATTAAGGAATGTCATATTGGCCCTTCGGTTACACAGTATGAACTTGAACTTAAGGCTGGTACTAAGGTTAATAAGCTTTTATCGATTCAAAAAGAAATTGCTCTTAATTTAGCTGCTAAAGATGTTAGAATACAGGCTCCTATACCTGGTAAGAGTACTATTGGTATTGAACTTCCTAATAAGGTTAATTCGGCTGTTTCTTTTAGAGAAATTTTATCTAAGTTACCAGAACCTAATGAGAAGAGTATACTTGCTGTTGGTCTTGGTAAGGATATTATGGGTAGTGTTAAATGGGCAGAAATTAATGCTACACCACATCTTTTAATAGCAGGTGCTACTGGTAGTGGTAAGAGTGTATGTATTAACTGTATTATTGCTTCTATTCTTATGAGAACTAGACCTGATGAGGTTAAGCTTGTTATGGTTGATCCTAAAAAGGTAGAATTATCTATGTATAATGGTGTACCTCATTTGCTTACTCCTGTTGTTACTGATCCTAAGAAAGCTTCTATTGCTCTTAAGAATATTGTTAGAGAAATGGAAAAGAGATATCAGATATTTGAAGATACTAAGTGTAAAAATATTGGTGCTTATAATAAAATGTGTGAAACTAATACTGATTATGTTAAAATGCCGTATATTGTATTTATAATAGATGAGCTTGCTGATCTTATGCTTGTTGCTGCTAAAGATGTAGAGGATTCTATTATGCGTATTACACAAATGGCTAGAGCGGCTGGTATTCATTTGATTGTTGCTACACAGAGACCTTCTACTGATGTTATTACTGGTGTTGTTAAGGCTAATATTCCATCACGTATATCTTTTGCAGTTTCTTCTTCTATTGATTCTAGAACAATACTAGATCAAACTGGAGCTGAAAAGTTACTTGGTAAGGGTGATATGTTATTTAAACCGATGGGAGAGAATGTTCCTATTAGAATTCAAGGAGCATATGTTAGTGATGAGGAACTTCAAAAGATTGTTGATTTTACTATTTCTCAACAAAAGGCTAATTATGATCATTCTATTACTGAAGATATGAGTGAAGTAAGTAGTGATAGTGGTAAATATGATGATGGTTATGAATCTAAAGAGGAATATGATGATCCTTTATATAATGATATTGTTGATTTTGCTATGGAATTTGGTAAGATATCAGCATCTTTAATTCAAAGAAAGTATCGTATTGGTTATAATAGAGCTGCTAGAATTGTAGATTTACTTGAAGAGAGGGGTATTATTGGACCACAAAATGGATCTAAGCCTCGTGAAGTACTTATAAAAAAGGATAGTAATAATGATAGTGATGAATAATTACTATCCTTTATTTTAGAGGTGAAATATGATTGAAATTAAGAAACATTATTATAATATTGGTAATAAGAATATTAATATTATGATGTTTGGGGATTTGCATTATTCTGATAGGTTTAATGATAAGAAACTTGATTTGATTAGTAGTAAGATGGGTGATGCTCAATATCTTTGTATAGCGGGAGATTTGATTGATAGTACGGATTTTCTATATACTAATAAAGATAGAAAGAATAGGATTACTTCTTTTATTAGGGATATTAGTAAGAAGTGTAAGATATTTATTACTTTGGGTAATCATGATATTGCTGATAGAAGTCATGGTAATAATGTACGTGATGATAATGATGAGTTTTGGTGTGAATTATCTAAAATAGATAATGTGTTTGTATCTAGATATAATTGTTATTATGAAGATGATAATGTTATTATATATATGTTAGAGGCTAGTTATGATTATTATTATAGAGATTATAAGAATGAAGCTAAAGATATATTACTTAATAAAATTAAAGAAGATAAGAAGTTATTTGATAATATTAATAATGATAAAGTTAAGATTGTTATATGTCATTCTCCTATATATATGACTGATAGTGATATTTTAAATGAATTTAAGGATTTTAATTTTATATTTTGTGGGCATATGCATAATGGGATGATTCCCTATTTATGTGATAAAATTATTAGAAATAATAGGGGAATTGTTTCTCCTTGTGGGAAGTTATTTTCTAATAATACTAGAGGTACTATTGATATTAATAATATTCATTTAATTATAAATGGTGGTATTACTAAATTATCTAAGTCTTCAGGAATATTTAGTTATTTTAATTTTATATATCCTATTAGTATGGATAATATTGTTATTAATAGAAAAATGTAGGAAAAGGTTGATATTTTTTTAAAAATATTATATAATTATTAGGCAGGTGAAATTTTATGATTATAGATTTATTTGATCTTAATATTAATGGTAAGAAAATTAATATTGATGGGGAAGTAAATATTCCTTTGGAATTACTTAATGATAGTTCTATTAGAAGATTGGATAATGTGTATTTTCAAGGTTATATTAATAAGCTTATTGATGATAGTTATGAGCTTTGTGGTACTTTAAGTGGTGATATGATATTACCTGATGATATAACTTTGGAAGATTATAAATATAATTTTACTAGTGAAATAGAAGAAAAAATTGATGAAACTAGGATAAATTTGCAAAAAAGTATTGATATTACTTTGGATTTGTGGCAAAATATTCTTGTGGAAGTTCCTCTTAGAGCTGTTAACCCTAAGAATGAGAATATTTCTCTTAGTGGTGATGGTTGGAGACTTATTAGTGAGGAAGAGGTTAAAACAGAGAATAATCCGTTTATGGATTTACTAGGGAAGGAGTGAGTTAGATGGCAGTTCCATTTAGAAAAGTTAGTAAAACTAGAAGAGATATGAGAAGAACTCATTATAAAATTACCGCTAATGGATTAGTTGAATGTTCTAATTGTGGCGCTAAGATTAGATCACATAGAGCATGTCCTAAATGTGGATTTTATAAGGGTGCTGATACTTCTAAAAAGGTAAATGAAGTAGTTTCTGAGGAGAAGAAGACTCCTAAAAAAACAAAGACTACTAAGAAAGATTCAGAATAATAAATAGATAGCGTGTTTTTGTGCTGTCTTTTTTATTTAATGGGGGATGATTTTAATGACAAAAGAAGAAATTTATGAAGAAAATATGAGAAATGAATATTTGAGAACATTTCTTACTGGTGAGAGGCAAGGTCCTTATACTAATAGGCCTAGTATGGATAGGCCTTGGCTTCAATATTATGGTAGTGAGGTATATACTAGGGATTTACCTAGAAAGACTTATTATCGTTATGCTAAAGATAATAATGTAGATAATATGGGGAATACTGCTATTAATTATTATGGATTTAAGACTAATTTTAAAGGTTTTTTTGATAAGGTAGATAAGATAGCTAATTCTTTTAGTGCTTTAGGTGTTAAGAAGGGGGATATTGTTACTATTTGTTCTCCTACTTTTCCTGAGACTATATATGCTAATTATGCACTTAATAAGATTGGAGCGGTAGCTAATAATATTGATCCTAGAACTAATGCTAAGAGAATACTTGATAATTTGAATAAGGTTAATTCTGATTATTTGGTTATGCTTGATATTGCTTATCCTAAGATTGATACTATTATTAGAGATTCTAATGTTAAAAAGGTTATATGTAATTCTTATATGGATTCTATTCCTGTTTTGGCTAGACCAATATTTAAGAGAAAACTTAATATGGAATTAGAGAAGAAAGGTCTTGTTATTCCTGATATTCCTTATGGTTCTTTATATATAAACTTTAAAGATTTTATTAATATTGGACGTAATACAGTAGCAGAAGAGGTAGAGTATACTCCTAATATGCCTGCTGCTATGGTTCTTACTGGTGGTACTACTGGTATTCCTAAGAGTGTTACGCTTACTAATGATTCGGTTATTTCTATTTGTGAACAATATAAGGATACTGATTTAGGATTAGAAAAAGGGCAATCACTTCTTAATATTATGCCACAGTTTATTGCATATGGTTGGTCTTTTGGGGTTGTTATGGCACCTTCTTTAGGTATAGAGGATATTAATATTCCACAATTTGATCCTGATTGTTTTGCTGATTATATTATTAAATATAAACCTAATCATATTGTTGGAGTTCCTACGCATTATACTTCGCTTATGCATAGTGAGAAAATGCGTAATGTTGATTTTTCGGGATTTCTTAAATCTATTTCTGCTGGTGGGGATTATTTCCTTCTTGGTAGTGAGCAGGAATTTAATGAGTTTTTACATAGTCATGGCTATGATAAGAATGTTATTGTAGGATTTGGCCTTACTGAGCGTAATTCTAGTGTAGCTACTAGACTTAATAAGCGTAATGTTCTTGGTAGTGCTGGAGTTCCACTTTCTAGAAATATTATTTCAATCTTTGATTTTCCTAAGGATGGTTCTAATGGAACTGAAAAGGAGCTTGGTTATGGAGAATATGGAGAGATATGTATAGCAGGTCCTAGTGCAATGGCTGGATACTATAAAGATGATGAAAAAACTCGCGAAGTACAAATTAAGCATAGTGATGGACTTGTTTGGACACATACTAAAGATAGGGGCTATATGACTCGTGATGGTGTACTTTTCTCATGTGGACGTACTAAAAGAATGATTATTAGACCTGATGGTCATAATGTATGGCCAATGGAAATGGAAAATATTATTAAGAGACATAGTGCAGTTGAAGAGTGTTGTGTTGTTGGTATTCCTAGTGATACTACTACTCAGGGTGAATTTCCTATGGCTGTTGTTGTTCTTAAAGATAATTGTACTACTCCTTTAGAAGTAGTAGAGAAAGAACTTAGGGAACTTTGCTCAGTTAATTTACCAGAAAGAGATGTTCCTTATAAATATACTTTTGTAGATAGTCTTCCACTTACTAATATTGGTAAGATTGACTTTATGGAAGTACAAAATAATGTTAAAAAAAGAATTAAAAAGAGATAATGAGGTGTGATATATGAATATATTTACTATATATAGTTTATTTTATAGTTTACTTATTAATATTGTTTATTTTTCTAGTAAAAGACTTCGTAGTATAGAAAATAAAATATTTGAAAAGATTATGCTTACTAACTTTGTAGGTGTACTTTTGGCTATTGGTAGTTATTTTACTATTAAAAATATTGATAGATTTGAACTTTTAAATACGTTTGTATCTAAAGGGTATATAATTTATCTTTTGACTTGGCTTACGCTTTTCTCAGTATATATATTTGTTATTTCTATAAAAGATGGAAAAGATAAGAAAAGTGAGGTTAATAAGATTATAAACTTATTTGGTATTTTATATTTAATATTTTTGATAATAATTATTATTAAACCTTTGTATTATCATAATATTAATGGGGCTATTTATTCTTATGGTCCTAGTGCTAATGTTATGTATATTGTATCTATTGTATATATAACGGTATGGTTAATTAGATTATCCACTAATATTAAGAGAATTAGGGATAAGAAGTATTTACCTATATTTGCTTTTATGGGGTTAGGTTTAGTTGTTATGATTATACAAAAGCAACATCCTGAACTTCTTCTTATGACTTCAATGGAAACTTTTATTGTATTTTTAATGTATCATACTATTGAGAATCCTGATATGCAAATAATTGAAGAAGTACATAGGGCTAAAGAAATTAGTGATAATGCTAATGAAGAGAAGAGTATGTTCTTATATAATATGACTAATGAGATTAGGGGTATTACTAAGGATATTGATTATTCTGCTGATAATATATTAGAAGAAGTAGATAATAAGAAAGTTGATGTTCTTAATATTGGTAATTCTGCTAGAGAGATTAAGAATAATACGGCTAAGTTTACTACTATGACTAATGAGATTCTTGATATTTCACAAATGGATTCTAATATTAAGATTTATAATGATAAATATAATGTTAAGATTATTATTAAAGAGTTAGTTCAAATATATAAGAAGAAAGCTGAAGATAAGGGTATTAGTTTTAGAACTAATATTGCTAGTGATATTCCACCATATTTATATGGTGATAGTATGGGACTTAAGAAAGCTTTATCTATTATACTTGATAATAGTGTTAAATATACTAGTAGTGGTTTTATTGATTTTGATGTTAGTACTATTATTAAAAGGGATATAGCTAGACTTGTTATTACGGTAGAAGATTCTGGTAGTGGTATTAAGGCTGAAGATCTTAATAAGATATTTAATAAGAAAGTTAATGATAATGAGAGACTTAATATTAAATATAATCTATATAATGCAAAAAGACTTGTTATACTTATGGGTGGTACTATTATTCCTAGTAGTGTATATGGACGTGGTACTACGATTAAGGTTGTGTTAGATCAGAAGATTGCTGATATTGATGATGCTTTAGATAAATATGAAAGTGTATATGATAAGAAGAGTATTCTTCTAGTAGATGATAATGTTTCTAGTGGTAAGATATTTACTAAGATGCTTAAGGATACTAATATTGAACTTAGTATTGTTACTTCTGGTAAGGAATGTTTAGATAAGATTAGAAATAAAGATAAATATGACTTGATTTTACTCGATGAAGATATGGAACCTTTAGATGGTATTACGGTTATGAGAAAATTAAAGGAGATTAGAACATTTAATACTAAAACTATTCTTCTTACTAAAAATAATGATTATGAATATAATGATGATTATTTGGAATATGGTTTTGATGGTTATTTGCTTAAACCTATAGATAAAGATAAATTATTTGAACTTATTGATAAGTACCTTAAATAGGTACTTTTTCTTTTTTTCTAAAATTAATATTGACAATACTTGATATTTAGTATATATTTATTATGACATTTGCGAAGAAAAAAACTCTATATATAAGCACGATGAAACTACATATATTCATATGTGGCTTTTTTGCGTTATCAAAGAATTAGATTGGAGGATGATATGGAAGAAATATTAGTTGATGATGAAGGTAGATGTCAATACTATGAGGAATTAGAAAAACTTAAAAATTTAAGTTTGATTAATTCTAGTGTTGGTAGTGAGAGTTATACTTCTAGTGTAGGGGATGGGTGGCATGATAATTTTGCTTTTGAAGAATCTATGAGAGAAAGTGTTAAGATTGCTTCTAGAATTGATAGAATGATAGAAGAAGAAATGTATTTAAAGGTGGTTCATAGAAAGAATTATCATAATGATATAATTGATATTGGAGATATTCTTACTGTTTTGGTTATATATGATGAAGATGATAAAGAAGAATATACTATTAAATTAACTGGGAAGTATTTGCCTAATACTGATTCTCTTATTAATGAGATATCTCTTAATAGTCCTATTGGTAGGTGTATATATTTGAAGAATATTTATGATGATATTTATTATTATGTTAATGATAAGAGAATAGATATTAAAGTTATAAAAAAAGATAATATGTTCACAATATAATATTTATGGAGGTTATAATATGGATAAAATAATAGATGATAATAATAAAATAGTTGGTAATATTAATTTAGATAATTCTAATATTAAGTTTATTGGTAAAAATAATATATTGTATGTAGATAATGGGATTACTTTGGTTAATTCTAGTATTGAATTTAGAGGGGATAATTCTTTGGTATATTTATGTAAGACTAATGATAAACTTACTATTGATGTAAAAATATATAATAATTCTACTTTATATTTTGGTAAGAATATGTGGATTAATAAGGGAATTAAAATTGTTATATCTGAAGAAACTAATGTTTTCTTTGGATGTGATTGTTTGGTTAGTTATGATACTTGTATTAGAACTGGAGATCCACATATTATATATGATATTAATACACGAAAAAGAGTTAATCATAGTAAAAGCGTATATATTGGGGATCATGTATGGATAGGACAACATGTTATGATACTTAAGAATACTATGATTGGTTCTGGTAGTGTTATTGGAGCTATGAGTTTGGTTACTAATAAGAAATATTCTTCTAATAGTGTTTATGCTGGTACTCCTGCTAAAAAGGTACGAAGTGATATTTTCTTTATTAAAGATGATTGTCATAGATTTTTAGATGATGATATAGATAGATATGAATATAATTATAGTAATGATTTTATTTATAATAAAGATAATACTACAATATCTTTTAATGATATTGAAAAAAATCTTAGATGTTTATCTATTGAAGATAGAATTAAATATTTAAATGATATATCTAGTAATATGAGTAAAAATAGATTTTATATTGAATGATTATGTGAAATAATGGGAATTATTTATCAAAAGTTGATTTTTCTTTTATTTTATGATACTATAGTACCGGCTAGTAAGGGGGAGGTAGTATGAAATTTGTCAATAAAGAGCATTTTGATGCTTTTTTAAATTGTTTAAGTTTTTTAGGTCAAGGTAGTCAAGGAATATGTTATTTAGATAGTAAAAATAGAATTGTCTATAAAGTTTTACATGAATATTTTGATGAAGATGAAAATATTTATTTTAGTAAAGATGACTTACTTAAATTTAGTGATATTAAAAATAAAACTTTTATATGGCCTACTGATATTATTAGTGTTGATGGCAAGGTATATGGTTATATTATGCCTTATAAAAGGGCTAAAAATTTAAATGCTAGTAATCCTTTAATGGTTAATTTGAATAGTTTAGAAAAGGGAATACTAAGAGCTGAAAAGGATATTAAATTACTTACTGATAAAGGGGTAAATATATGTGATCTTAGATATAATACTTTGTATAATAATGGTAATATATATGTAGTTGATACTATTGAATATGATTATAGGTTATCTACTTATAGAGAAAATAGAGAGGGACTTGATATGGAACTTATGCTTTTTTTAGTAGATAATTATTTTGATGATTTTGTATTTAGTAATAGTGTCTTAAGAGAAATGTATTTGGAATTTGAGGTTCGTGGGATTGACTTTATGAGAGAGTTTAGAAAAATGCTTAGTGAATATATAGGAGAAGATGTTGTTTATTTAAACAAAGCTAAATCTTTAGTTAAGAAGAATAATAATCCTATATATTGTAGAGGTTTTTTGGGAGGTAGTATTTATGAATAATGTAAAATCTGTTATGAATTATTTTGATGGTAATTTTTTGTTTAATTTATACTTAAAAAATATAATTGGTAATACTAATGATGAAAGTTATATGTATGAAGATAATCTATTAAATGATATAAATAAGAATGCTGTTATAATGGGATGTATATGTAATATTATGACATCTATTAAAGATGGGCTTAATGATAAGACTAATAATTTTAATAAATATTTTTCAGAAATTGTTAATAAAGAATTATCTGATAATATTTTAATGATAGCTTCTAAAAATAAAGATGGATATGTTATTGATGATTATACTTTTAAAAATGTTTCTAGTATATTAGCAACACTTAGAAATAAACTTAGCTATGGTAATTTTGTACTTGATTTAGAACAAGGTAATGTTACTTTTAAAGTTAATAATAAGGATGTTAGTATTGATATAGATACTTTAGCAAATTATGTTATATCATCTTTATGGACATATATGAGAATTGATGATAGTAATAAATATATGAGAAATATTGTTGTTACGAATAAATTTGATAATAGTCGTAGTACTAATATGAAAAATAGATTTGAACTTAAATCATTTATTAGAAGTTTTAAGGAAATTGATTTTTCTTTAAGTAGAAAAGATAATCAAAAAATAGAGGGTTATGTTATTAATAGATTAGAAGAACTTATAAAAGAATTTAAGATTAGTCATGATTTTAAGATATTTAATGATTTTCAAAAAGAAATTAAAGATAAATATAATTTTAGTTGTCATCATGGTAAAGTTAGAAATATTAATATTGATGGTATTTTAGATGATTTGTCTAGTACTATGATAGATGATATTGATTATGGTACACAGGTTTATTTAATTGATATTGGAATGCAAAAATTAGTTGATGATAATAATTATAATAATGCAATTCAAGCTAATTTAAGAAATTTGGTTTTAATTAATACTATGTATAAGTGTAATAGTACTGATAATATGGTTATTGGAAAAGAAATGGTTAATAATTATGGTATAGTAGATATTAATTGTGATAATTATGTTGCTAATGAAATTGCTATGTTTAATTCTTTGTTTTCTTATGCTAATGATGAATTATATAAGAATAATAATAAGTATAGTAATTTAAATAGTGATGGTCTTGATTATGGTATGTTAAATTTATCTGGTATTAGGCTTAATACAATTAATTTAAATGATAATGTTATTACTAGATTATTAAGTGAAAAAACTAGAATTCAAAAAGAGATTAGTAAGATTAATGATATGATTACTATTTATAATAGTAATTTGGATATAGTTGTTTTAAAAAAGAATATTAAAGCTATAGAGAAAATAAGTGAATTGTTAAAATCAGAATTTGAAAAATTAGATGTTTTACAATCTTTGTATACCGCTACGGAAAATAGCTTATCTTTTGCACAAACTTATTATAATAATAATGTTAATTGTTTAACTAACGAAGCTATTATAACTGGTATTAGAAATTCAATTGCTCATGGTAATTATAATATTGTTAATGATGATGATAAAATTAAGATAGTATTTAATGATATGGTTAATAATAAGCTAGTTTTTAGTTGTGAAGTCTTTATTAATGATTTTAGAGATATATTAATTAATAGTGCTGCTGTAGTTAAGTCTTTTATTGATAATAAATATAATGATAAAAATATTGTTAAAGTTAAAAGTTTAGTTATTGTTTAGTTTGAAAGACATTGTATGATGTTTTTCTTTTTTTATTGACTAAATAGTTTATATATTATAAAATATTATTAGTTATGAAGATGATTTAATTATATAAAATATAATTAAGAGAGGGTGATTATTATGTTATTATATAATACTTTAACTAGAAAGAAAGAGGAGTTTATTCCTTATGATGGAAAAAGAGTAGGTTTTTATACTTGTGGTCCTACTGTATATCATTATGCTCATATAGGTAATATGCGTAATTACATTGGTCATGATATACTTGATAAAACTCTTAGGTATTTAGGATATGATGTTACTAGAGTTATGAATATTACTGATGTTGGACATTTGAAGAGTGATTCTGATAGTGGTGAAGATAAGATGGTTGCTAGTGCTAAAAGAGAGCATAAGAGTGTTATGGATATTGCTAAGTTTTATACGGATGCTTTCTTTCATGATTTTGATGCTTTGAATCTTAGAAGGCCTGATATTGTTAGTCCCGCTACAGATAATATTGACGAATATATTAAGATTATTAGTAAATTATTAGAAGATGGTTATGCTTATCAGGCAGGTGGTAATGTTTACTTTGATGTTAGTAAGGTAGATGATTATTATAAACTTACTAATCATAAGGAAGATGAAATGGTTGTTGGTGTTCGTGATGGAGTAGAGTATGATAATAATAAGAAAAATCAAGCTGATTTTGCACTTTGGTTTACAAAGAGTAAGTTTGATGATCAGGATTTGAAATGGGATTCTCCTTTTGGGGTTGGATATCCTGGATGGCATATTGAATGTTCTGGTATTAGTATTAAGTATTTAGGAGAGCATCTTGATATTCATGGTGGTGGTGTTGATAATATTTTTCCACATCATACTAATGAAATTGCTCAAAGTGAAGCTTATTTAGGACATAAATGGTGTAATTATTGGTTTCATAATGAACATTTAATGGATGATAGTGGTAAAATGAGTAAAAGTAAAGGTGCTATTTTATCTGTTAGTAGGTTAATAGAGGAAGGATATAATCCTTTAGCTTTTAAACTTATGTGTTTAATGAGTAATTATAGAAAACAACTTGTATTTTCTTATGATATATTGAAACAAGTTGAAGGAGCATATAATAAACTTAAGAATAGAATATTAGCTATTAATGATATTGGTGAATTAGATACTACTAAGTTTGATTATTATACGGATAAATTTAAAGAGGAATTATCTAATGATTTGAATACCGCTAATGGGATAACACTTATTTATGATTTACTTAAGGATGATAGTGTTAATGGTCATACTAAAATAGAAATTATTAATGATTTTGATAAGGTGTTTTCTCTTGATTTGACTAAGAAGACTCTTAATACTTCTATTGATATGGATAAGTATATTAAAGATAAAATAGAAGAGAGAAGAATTGCTAAAATGAATAAGAATTATGAACTTTCTGATAGTATTAGAGATGAACTATTAGATAAGGGTATTATTCTTACTGATACTAGAGAGGGTACTACTTATAGAATTAGTAAATAAATATGAATAGTTTATAATACTATTCTTTTTTTACTGATTTATATATTTTTTTCTGTACTTTATTTGGATTATTTGTTACAATTAATGGTATGGAGTAGTGATTATATGGAATTAATTAGAGTAGTAGATGAAGATGGTAATGATACTGATGAAGTATTAGAAAGAGAAGATGTTCATGATTTATCTAAACTTCATAATGAGGTTACTATTTATATTGTTAATAAAAAGGGGGAAGTACTTCTTCAGAGAAGGAGTAAGAATAGAAGGTTTTGTCCTAATATGCTTGGTGTAATAGCGGGACATGTTGGATATTTAGAAGATCCTTTATCGTGTGCTAAGAGGGAACTTGAAGAGGAAGTTGGACTAGTTGTGGATAAAAATGAGGTACATGTATTATGCAATAAGTATCTTGTGTTGGAAGATGAGAATAATCATTTTATGTATTCTTATTATGTTATAACTGATTTAGAGGAAGACGATTTTATTATTCAAAAGGAAGAAGTTAGTTATGTTAAATGGCATAATATTGATGATGTTATTAATCTTATTGAAGTTGGTGATAAAGAGTTGGTATTTAAAAAGAAAGAGATTTATTTGTTTAGAATGCTTAAGGATATTGTTTCTTAATAACTAAGAGAGGTATATTATTGTGGTAATTATTTGACATAATATGGGTATATAAAGAGGAAATAATGTATTTCTTCTTTTATTTTATTTGTTTTTATGTTAGAATTAGATTGTAAGGTAGGTTATAGATATGAAACTTAATGAAAAAAGAATTATTAATGATATTAGATTATTAGCTCTTGATATGATTAATACTGCTGGTAGTGGACATCCTGGTATTGCGCTTGATTTTGCTCCAACTATGTATACTCTTTTGGCATATCATTTGAAATTTGATATGGAAAGAAAGGATTGGTGTAATAGGGATAGACTTGTTATGTCATGTGGACATGGGTCAGCACTTCTTTATGCTAGTTTGTTTTATATGCTTGATGAGTATAGTATAGATGATCTTAAGTCTTTTAGAAAGATTGCATCTTCTACTCCTGGTCATCCTGAGTATGATTTATCACATCGTATTGAAATGACTACTGGAGCATTAGGACAGGGATTTGCTACTTCGGTTGGTATGGCTATAGGAGAAAAATACTTGGAAGCTACTTTTAATCGTAAGAAAAATACTGTATTTGATTATAATATATATTGTATATGTTCTGATGGTGATTTGATGGAAGGGGTATCTTACGAAGCTGCTTCGATGGCAGGTAATCTTGGCCTTGATAATCTTATTGTTTTATATGATTCAAATAATATTACAGCAGATGGGGATACTTCTAAGACGTTTGATGATAATATTACTGATAGGTTTACTAGTATGAATTGGAATGTTATTAAGGTTCGTAATTCAGAGTCGGTTAGTGAGATTACTTCTGCTATTGAGAAGGCTAAGAAGAGTAATAAACCCACTATTATTGAGATTGAATCGGTAATTGGTAAGTATTCTAAGTATGAAGGAACTAATCGTATTCATTCGGATTTGGATAAGAGTGATTTGGAAAATATTAGAATGACTTTAAAGGGTACTAGTCCTTTTACTTATAGTGAAAATGATAGAAATGGTATTCTTGAATTTATTAAGGGTGGTACTAGTGATTATTATAGAGATTGGTATTCTGAGTATGAGATGTATTTGGCTAATGCTACTGATAGTGAGAGGGATAAGATTAATTTAGTTATTGAAAATGAGGGTATTTCTTTAGATATTGATGCAGTAGTGGATGCTAGTAAGATATTTGAGGATAAACCTATGAGGGATATTAATTATCAGATTATGAATGTTATTGGTACTTTTATTCCTAATTATATGGGTGGTAGTGCTGATTTGTTCTGCTCTACTAAAACTTATTTAAAGGGTAAGAGAGAGTTTAGTTATGATGATTATGGTGGTAGAAATATTAATTTTGGCGTGAGAGAAGCTCTTATGGGAGCTGTTATGAATGGTCTTGCTCTTACTAATATTAGAAGTTATGGTAGTACTTTTCTTGCTTTTGCGGATTATATGAAGCCTGAGATAAGAATGAGTGCGATGATGGATTTACCTGTTACTTATATTTTTACACATGATAGTGTTAGGGTTGGCCCTGATGGTATTACACATCAGCCTGTAGAACAACTTGGTATGCTTCGTAGTATTCCTAATTTTTCGGTATATCGTCCTTGTGATTATAAGGAACTTATTGGTTCATGGACAAATATTTTAAGAGAAGGTAAGCCTTGTGCTTTGGTACTTCCTAGGGGACACTTGGAAACAATGAAACATACTAATGCGGAAAAGGTAAGTAGGGGAGCATATATTATTAGCGAGGTTAGAACAAGACTTGATATTATTATTATTGCTACGGGAAGTGAAGTTGGCCTTGCTATGAAGATAAAAGAAGAACTTCTTAAAAATTATATTGAGGCTAGAGTAGTTACTATGCCTAATCTTAATTTGTTTTTAAAACAAGATAAGGATTATCAAGAGCAGGTATTTCCGACTGGTTATAGAAGAATGGTTATAGAACTTTCTAATGATGCTAATTGGTATCGTTTTATATCTAGTGATGAGGATTTTGTGGGTATTGATACTTTTGGCAAGAGTGGTAGTGAAGAAGAGATTTTGTCTTTCTTTGAACTTGATATTCAGGATTTGGTTATTAAAATTAAGAATAATTTATAATTCGACAATTTATTTATATATAGTATGTTACATTAATATTGGTGATATTAATGAGAACATACTATATTTTTAATGTTAATAAATATTTTTCTTATATGTATAAAAGAACTCCTTTTAAGATGTATAAGATATTTGAAGAAATTTATAATACAAGAAATTATGATACTAATATGACTTATCATTCTCTTCTTGATGTAGCGGATCCTTTTAATAAGATTATGTTAAGTGAATATATTTATTATGAGTATAAGTATAAATATGGATATAAGAGATGTGGTAATGTTCATACTTTGAATAGTGGTGAAAAGACACTTCTTAGAATTAATAATTATAATATTAAGCTTAAGACTGAGAATAATTATAGTGTGTTTTTTAAGTATCTTAATAGATATAATAATAATCTTTTTGTATGTGATTTTGAAAATAAGGATTATTTTTGGCTTAGTATATTGGAAAATGGTTCTTTACAAAAGGATAAAGCTGTAGTAAAATAGTTTTAAGGAGGAAAGAGATATGCTTAGGGATATATTATATATAGTAATTGGTTTAATAGTTGGATTTATTTCTGGTTTTTTAGTAGCTAGAAAGGTTATGAAAAACGAACTTAAGAAGAATCCTCCTATTAACGAACAAATGATAAAGACTATGATGAGTCAAATGGGAAGAACTCCTAGTCAAAAACAAGTTAATCAAATGATGAAACAAATGAATAAGATGATGTAATATCGTCTTTTTTTGATGCTTTTTAGCTTAATATGTCGAAGATGTTTACTTTGATATGATAGTGTATTATAATGTGGTTGTAGTAAGATTTGGTAGTAAGAAAGGAATATGTTATGGATAGTACTAAAACTCTTACTGTAGATGTTATTAATGCTAGAAGGATACTTAGATTTTGTCCTTATTATGATGATATTATTAATTATGATATTAGGTATGATGATGAGTTTTCTTTTGATTTGATTGATTGGTATAAGGATTTGATTTTTTCTTGTGATGGGAATAATGATAATGAAATGAATATTGTTAGGCTTATTGATAAGAGTATGTATTTATATATTAATAGTTATGAATATAGAAATGGTTTAAAGAGAATTGTTAATATTAGGGATATTGATCTTAATAGTGATAAGAGAATTAAAAGACTTATTAAGAAGATTATTAATTATACTAATAAATATGAAACTATGGAGGTTCTTAATGTTAGAACTAATAGGTGGATATAAGTAATATAGTGAAAATAATTTATTTTCTCTTTTTTTATTTTATTACGATAAAAGCCTAGGTCTTTTATCGTAATTTAGAGCCTAAGGTCTCTAAATTAAATATTTTTTATAATAAATTTTAATAAATATTACAATTTTATTATATTATGTTATAATTATTTTAGGTTTATTGATATTTGGAGGTGATTATATGTATGTTTCGGTTCTTACACAAATTGGGGCTAAAGCAGTAGATCAAACTTTTTTTTATCATGTTCCTAAGTTATTAGAAAATAATATTAAAATTGGTGTTAGGGTTAGAATTCCTTTTGGAAATATGATACTAGATGGATTTGTACTTGGTATTTCTGATAATAGTAGTTATGATAATAGTAAGATTAAGGATATTATTAATGTTATTGATGAGGAACCTGTTCTTAATAAGGAGATGTTACTTCTTGGTAAGTATATGAGTGATAATTTATTGGCTTCTTTATCTTCTTGTTATCAGGTAATGCTTCCAAAAGCATTAAAAGCGGAAGTTAAAAGTAATATTAAGATTAAATATGATAGATATTTACATAGAATTAAGAGTATAGAAGAGATTGATAGATATATTGATAATTGTAAGTATGAAAGTCAAATTAATTTGCTTTGTAAGTTAAAAGAGGGGGATATTTTAATTACTAAGATGTCTAGTAGTATTAATACTATTATTAAGTATGGTTTTGCTAGTATTATATATGAAGAGTGCAAGAGATATAAGTATGATGGTATTAGTAATTATAAAAGAGTTAATTTAACTGATAAACAAAGATTGGTTAGTGATACTATTATATCTTCTTTTGGTAAGGGTGATACTTTTCTATTATATGGCGTTACTGGTAGTGGTAAGACTGAGGTATATATGGATGTTATTGAAAAGGCTATTAATAATGGGAAAAGTGCTATAATGTTAGTACCAGAAATTGGACTTACTCCTCAAATTGTTGGTAAGTTTATATCTAGATTTGGTGATGTTATATCGGTTTTACATTCTAAACTTTCTGATAGTGAGAGATATGATGAATATCGTAAAATTACTAATGGGGAATCTAAGATTGTTATTGGTACTAGGAGTGCTATCTTTGTTCCTTTTACTAATATTGGGGTTATTATTATTGATGAGGAACATACTTTATCTTATAAGCAGGATAATAATCCTAGATATTCTGCTATTAATGTGGCTGAATGGAGAAGTAAATATCATAATTGTCCTTTGGTACTTGGTAGTGCTACTCCTAGTTTGGAAAGCTTTGCTAAAGCTGGTAATCATGTGTATAAACTTTTGACTTTGACAGAAAGGGCTGGAGGTAGTGTTCTTCCAAACGTTAATATTGTTGATATGAAAGAGGAGGTTAAGAAGGGTAACTTTATTTTATCTGATATGCTTAAGAATAAAATTGGTGAGGTTTTAAGTAAAGGTGAGCAGGCTATTATTCTTCTTAATAGAAGGGGGTATTCTAGTACTATTAGTTGTAAGGAATGTGGATATGTATATAAGTGTCCTAATTGTGATATTACTTATACTTATCATAAGAGTAGTAATAATCTTAAATGTCATTATTGTGGTTATTCGATGGTACTTCCTAACAAATGTTCTATATGTGGTGGTGATAATTTGAAGGATTATGGACTTGGTACGGAAAAATTAGAAGAAACTCTTAATAGTTTGTATAAGGCTAGAATTGTAAGAATGGATGTTGATACTACTAGTAAGAAGGGACAACATCAAAAGATTATTGATGATTTTGGAGAACATAAGTATGATATTTTAATTGGTACACAAATGATTGCTAAGGGGCTTGATTTTCCTTTGGTTACTTTAGTTGGTGTTGTATCTATTGATAGTAGTCTTACGTCTCCTGATTATAGGGCTAGTGAAAATACTTTTCAATTGTTATCGCAAGTTTCTGGTAGAGCTGGTAGAAGTGAGAATAAGGGTGAGGTTATTGTTCAAACTTTTAATCCAGATCATTATGCTATTACTTTGGCTAAGAATCATGATTATATTGATTTCTATAAAGAAGAAATGAAGATAAGAAAAATGCTTAAGTATTCTCCTTATTATTATATGGTTCTTGTATCTATTACTTCTAAGGATTATGAACTTGGTTTTAAAGAAGCTAATAAAATTGGTAGTTATATTAGAAATAATATTAATAAAGATAGTATTGTTTTGGGCCCTACTATGGCTAATATGTTTAAAGTTAATAATATTTATCACTATCAAATTATTATTAAATATAGAAAAGATGATAGTCTTATGAAAGTACTTAAATTTATTATAGATATGCAAGTGAAAAATAACAAGATTGATGTTTCGATTGATTTTAATCCTTCGAGAATTTAACTCTTGTTTTCTTTTCCTTTTTATTGTATAATTGTTTTAGATAATATACGATGATAGGGAGATTGGATGTGAGGGATATGAAGAAGAAAATTAATAATAAGGGTTTTACTTTAATAGAATTACTTGCTATTATTGCTATTACGGCGATAATACTTGGTGTTGGTACTTATGGTATTGTTGATTTGGTTACTAAGTCTAAAGAAAAGGGTTCTTTAATTAGCAAAACTAGTATTGAGGAGAGTGCTAGTTTATATGCTGATGAAGCTGGTGATAGTTTATGGATTGATCCTGGTAGTGGGAATTATAAATATTATTGTATAACTATTGAGGAACTTATTAATAAGGGTATTATTAAAAAGAATGCTAAACTTCCTAAGGGTATAGATAAATCTAATTATGTTTCGGTTAAGAAAAATAAGGTTACTTTTGTTAAAAATGATCCGGTTATATTAGATAGAAATGCTGATGTTAATAGTACTGATTATAAAGTATGTACTGGTAATAAATTTGAAGAAGATGTAAGTAAACTTCCTGAATTTACTGGTAATAAGTCAAGGACTGATAGTTTAGAGGTTAGTTTTAATGATGGTAAAGCGGAAAGTGATATTAAAGATAAATGGTGTCAATATGATACCACTTCTAGTATTAGTGGTGATAAGAATATAATAGTATTAGATTCTAAAGCTAACTCTTGTAATATTAAAAATTTAACTAATAAAACACTATATTATGTTAGAATTTGTATGTCTACTGTAAGGGGATCTACAATGTGTAGTGGCACTAATAGTTATAGCACTGCTGATTTTGTTAATCCGGAATTTTCTATGAAAGATGATACTATTACAATTAAATATAAAGATGATAATGTAAAAGAACCATACCATTATTTTAAATCTAATGTTGATGGTACTAGTGATAAGAATGTTAGTGAGTGTGTACTTGGTAGTGATAATAAATTTACTTGTAGTGGTAGTACTAGTAATATTACTAAGGATAAGTGGTATAAGGTTAATGAAAATGAAGTTAAGATTACTTATAAGGATAATGAAATTAAGAATGGTGATATTACCGCTAGAATAATGGATGGCACTGGTAATTATAAAGATAGTGATAAGAAATTTAATTTGTACCGAACAGTATTTAAGAAGGGTAATGCTGATAAGATTAATAATAGTACTAATGATATTACTAATATTTGTTTGAATGATATTGATAAGAAATGTAATATTAAATCTCCTAGTATTAGTAAAAAGGGTTATACAATAGTAGGATGGAATACTGATAGTAGCGCTAGTAGTAGTATATGGAAGGCAAATACTTCTAAAGATATTGATGGTAGTAATACTTATTATCCTATTATTAAAAGTAGAGTTAATATTAAACTTAATGCTAATGGTGGTAGTGTAACAAAAGAGACTTCAAAAGGTGGTACATATACTACTGATTCTTCTGGTATTATTAGTAGAAATGGTAAAAATATTTTCCATACTATTAATTATGGTGAAAAAATGAATAGTGATGGTCTTGCTAATTATAATAATAAAGATTATTTATATATTACTAAGAATGGTTCTATTGTTACTAAGAATAAGGAATGGATTTGTTTAAGTGGATGTACTACTAGTGGAAAAGTATATAGTCAATATGAAGCATATAGTTCTGATGATTTTTGTGATGCAAAAGAGAAAAGTTGTACTGTAGTACTTGGGGTTAATTGGAAAGCAAAACAATATACTATTAGTTATAATCCTGGTTATACTGATTTAAATACTTGTTATGATTCTTGTAAAGATGCAAAAGATCAAGTTGAGTGTGCCGATAAGTGTGATGAGTCTACTGATACTCGTGATGCTGGAAAGATGGATTCTGATACTGTTAATAAAGGTAGTAGTATAACTATTAAGAATAATACTTTTGTGAGAAATGGCTATACTTTTGCTGGTTGGACTACAAATAGCGATGGAACAGATGATGGTTATGGATGGACAGGTTGGAGTGGTACTTGGAATTATGATAATGGTCAATATGGTATTAATAATAATAAGTTAGTATTATATGCTAGATGGAATATTAAGACTTATACTATTAGCTATAATGCTAATGGTGGTAGTAATGTTCCTGGTAATCAAAGTAAAGCAGGGAATATAGGCATAACTTTATCTAGTAGTAAACCTACAAGAACTGGTTATACTTTTGTTAATTGGAATACTAAAAAGGATGGTAGTGGTACTTCTTATAGTGCTGGAGCTACTTATAGTAATAATGCTAATGTAACTTTATATGCTCAGTGGAGGATTAATAAGGTATATATTAAACTTGATGCTAATGGTGGTAGTGTGAGAGGTAGTACTACTTATGGTAGTTGTAAGACTAATAATAATCTTATCGGTTGTAGTTGGAATAGTCCTAAAGAATTATTTCATACTATTGATTATGGTGATTCTTTAGATAGTGCTGGTCTTGCTAATTATAATAATCCTGAATATTTATATATTACAAAAGATGGTTATTTTGCATATGCTAGTGAGACTTGGATATGTGATTCTAGTAGTGGATGTAGTACTGTTGGTAGAACATTTGATCAGGATACTGCGTATAAGGCTAGCGACTTCTGTGATGCATCAAATGGTGATTGCACAGTAACTCTTAAGGTTAATTGGAAAAAAATTAATAAAACCATTAATGATTGGAGATGTCATGATAAGTATTCTTACTTTATTACTTATTGTGAACCTAATCATATGTGTGAATATACTAGGATTGCTTATAAAGAAAATGGTAAATCATATGTTAAATATGTTAATGGAAAGATAGATAGTAGTACTTCTTTAAATCTTAGTTCATGTTTTGTTGATAATATTGATGATTATAGATGCAATAGTAATGGTAAATATAAAATTACTACATGTAGTGTAACTACTTGTAATTATACGGAATTTGATGGTAGCTCTGAATATGGAACTGTTGATAGGGATACGTTAAGAAATTGTATAATTCAAGAACATACGCATGTATGGAAAGCAAGGGGAATTAGAAAATTTGCTATAGGGCAATCAACACATTTTACTTGTGGTAGTTATCATAATTATGGATTTGCTGTTTATTGTAGTATTTGTGGAATGTCAAAGGATTATTATAATAGTTATGTTGCTAAAGTTGGTGAAAAATTTGTTTGTCCTGATTATCCATATGGTACTCCTAGTGGATGGAAGATATACGATGATTGTGCTATTACTACTAGAAGTTCATTACAAAATATTAGTGGTGGCAGGAATAGTTTTGATGAAACTACTAAAAATTCTTGTTAGAGGTGATATTAGTGAAAAAGAAAAGGATATTAATAATTTTATTAGTTGTAATTATTGTTTTGATAATTGGCGTAATAACTATATTACTTATTAATAAAAAAGATAATGATTGTACTGATTGTCATACTGAATATGTTGAAAGTATTGGTACTACAAAGGAAATTAATTTACTTGATAATATGAATATGGAAAAGTATGTATATGATAATTATGTTTTTACTGATATGTATGTTATATGTTCTTCTAATAAAAGTGAATTTGATGGATATGTTATGAATTTAAATCCTAATACTAATAAAGATCTTAGATTAAAGATTACATTATTTGATAAAGATAATAAGGAAATATATTCTTTTAAGACTGAGATTTATGAGTTGGAATTTGGTAAGAAGAGGGATTTCTTTTCACAGATTAATAGGGATATTAGTAATGCATATAGTTTTAAAATAGAGGAGTATTAGAACTCTTCTTTTTTATGTTTATTTTCATTGCAAAATTTTGCTTTATATGGTATGATAATTGTAGAGTAGATGGTAGGGAGGATAAATGTTACACCAATAATTATACAAAAAAAGATGATATATTAACTATTAATAATTCCGATTATTTTTCAGGGGCTTTTAAGGTTTCTTATGAAAATGATATGATGCTTTTAAAAGAGGATACGGAGGAATTTGGCAGTACAGTATATTATTTTGAAAAACCATTAGGATGATACTTATTATATAGGACTATTAACATTTATTTTGTTAATGGTCTTTTCTTTTTTTTAAAAATATATTATAATTAGTTTTAGGATAGGTGTTATATATGAAAAGGATTAATAATAAGGGTTTTACTTTAATAGAGTTACTTGGTGTTATTGCTATTATAGCGATAATACTTGGTATTGGTACTTATGGTATTGTTAATTTGGTTAATAAGTCTAAAGAAAAGGGTTCTTTAATTAGCGAAATTAGTATTAAGAAGAGTGCTAGTTTATATGCTGATGAAGCTGATGATAGTTTATGGATTGATCCTGGTAGTGGGAATTATAAATATTATTGTATAACTATTGAGGAACTTATTAATAAGGGTATTATTAAAAAGAATGCTAAACTTCCTAAGGGTATAGATAAATCTAATTATGTTTCGGTTAAGAAAAATAAGGTTACTTTTGTTAAAAATGATCCGGTTATATTAGATAGAAATGCTGATGTTAATAGTACTGATTATAAAGTATGTACTGGTAATAAATTTGAAGAAGATGTAAGTAAACTTCCTGAATTTACTGGTAATAAGTCAAGGACTGATAGTTTAGAGGTTAGTTTTAATGATGGTAAAGCGGAAAGTGATATTAAAGATAAATGGTGTCAATATGATACCACTTCTAGTATTAGTGGTGATAAGAATATAATAGTATTAGATTCTAAAGCTAACTCTTGTAATATTAAAAATTTAACTAATAAAACACTATATTATGTTAGAATTTGTATGTCTACTGTAAGGGGATCTACAATGTGTAGTGGCACTAATAGTTATAGCACTGCTGATTTTGTTAATCCGGAATTTTCTATGAAAGATGATACTATTACAATTAAATATAAAGATGATAATGTAAAAGAACCATACCATTATTTTAAATCTAATGTTGATGGTACTAGTGATAAGAATGTTAGTGAGTGTGTACTTGGTAGTGATAATAAATTTACTTGTAGTGGTAGTACTAGTAATATTACTAAGGATAAGTGGTATAAGGTTAATGAAAATGAAGTTAAGATTACTTATAAGGATAATGAAATTAAGAATGGTGATATTACCGCTAGAATAATGGATGGCACTGGTAATTATAAAGATAGTGATAAGAAATTTAATTTGTACCGAACAGTATTTAAGAAGGGTAATGCTGATAAGATTAATAATAGTACTAATGATATTACTAATATTTGTTTGAATGATATTGATAAGAAATGTAATATTAAATCTCCTAGTATTAGTAAAAAGGGTTATACAATAGTAGGATGGAATACTGATAGTAGCGCTAGTAGTAGTATATGGAAGGCAAATACTTCTAAAGATATTGATGGTAGTAATACTTATTATCCTATTATTAAAAGTAGAGTTAATATTAAACTTAATGCTAATGGTGGTAGTGTAACAAAAGAGACTTCAAAAGGTGGTACATATACTACTGATTCTTCTGGTATTATTAGTAGAAATGGTAAAAATATTTTCCATACTATTAATTATGGTGAAAAAATGAATAGTGATGGTCTTGCTAATTATAATAATAAAGATTATTTATATATTACTAAGAATGGTTCTATTGTTACTAAGAATAAGGAATGGATTTGTTTAAGTGGATGTACTACTAGTGGAAAAGTATATAGTCAATATGAAGCATATAGTTCTGATGATTTTTGTGATGCAAAAGAGAAAAGTTGTACTGTAGTACTTGGGGTTAATTGGAAAGCAAAACAATATACTATTAGTTATAATCCTGGTTATACTGATTTAAATACTTGTTATGATTCTTGTAAAGATGCAAAAGATCAAGTTGAGTGTGCCGATAAGTGTGATGAGTCTACTGATACTCGTGATGCTGGAAAGATGGATTCTGATACTGTTAATAAAGGTAGTAGTATAACTATTAAGAATAATACTTTTGTGAGAAATGGCTATACTTTTGCTGGTTGGACTACAAATAGCGATGGAACAGATGATGGTTATGGATGGACAGGTTGGAGTGGTACTTGGAATTATGATAATGGTCAATATGGTATTAATAATAATAAGTTAGTATTATATGCTAGATGGAATATTAAGACTTATACTATTAGCTATAATGCTAATGGTGGTAGTAATGTTCCTGGTAATCAAAGTAAAGCAGGGAATATAGGCATAACTTTATCTAGTAGTAAACCTACAAGAACTGGTTATACTTTTGTTAATTGGAATACTAAAAAGGATGGTAGTGGTACTTCTTATAGTGCTGGAGCTACTTATAGTAATAATGCTAATGTAACTTTATATGCTCAGTGGAGGATTAATAAGGTATATATTAAACTTGATGCTAATGGTGGTAGTGTGAGAGGTAGTACTACTTATGGTAGTTGTAAGACTAATAATAATCTTATCGGTTGTAGTTGGAATAGTCCTAAAGAATTATTTCATACTATTGATTATGGTGATTCTTTAGATAGTGCTGGTCTTGCTAATTATAATAATCCTGAATATTTATATATTACAAAAGATGGTTATTTTGCATATGCTAGTGAGACTTGGATATGTGATTCTAGTAGTGGATGTAGTACTGTTGGTAGAACATTTGATCAGGATACTGCGTATAAGGCTAGCGACTTCTGTGATGCATCAAATGGTGATTGCACAGTAACTCTTAAGGTTAATTGGAAAAAAATTAATAAAACCATTAATGATTGGAGATGTCATGATAAGTATTCTTACTTTATTACTTATTGTGAACCTAATCATATGTGTGAATATACTAGGATTGCTTATAAAGAAAATGGTAAATCATATGTTAAATATGTTAATGGAAAGATAGATAGTAGTACTTCTTTAAATCTTAGTTCATGTTTTGTTGATAATATTGATGATTATAGATGCAATAGTAATGGTAAATATAAAATTACTACATGTAGTGTAACTACTTGTAATTATACGGAATTTGATGGTAGCTCTGAATATGGAACTGTTGATAGGGATACGTTAAGAAATTGTATAATTCAAGAACATACGCATGTATGGAAAGCAAGGGGAATTAGAAAATTTGCTATAGGGCAATCAACACATTTTACTTGTGGTAGTTATCATAATTATGGATTTGCTGTTTATTGTAGTATTTGTGGAATGTCAAAGGATTATTATAATAGTTATGTTGCTAAAGTTGGTGAAAAATTTGTTTGTCCTGATTATCCATATGGTACTCCTAGTGGATGGAAGATATACGATGATTGTGCTATTACTACTAGAAGTTCATTACAAAATATTAGTGGTGGCAGGAATAGTTTTGATGAAACTACTAAAAATTCTTGTTAGAGGTGATATTAGTGAAAAAGAAAAGGATATTAATAATTTTATTAGTTGTAATTATTGTTTTGATAATTGGCGTAATAACTATATTACTTATTAATAAAAAAGATAATGATTGTACTGATTGTCATACTGAATATGTTGAAAGTATTGGTACTACAAAGGAAATTAATTTACTTGATAATATGAATATGGAAAAGTATGTATATGATAATTATGTTTTTACTGATATGTATGTTATATGTTCTTCTAATAAAAGTGAATTTGATGGATATGTTATGAATTTAAATCCTAATACTAATAAAGATCTTAGATTAAAGATTACATTATTTGATAAAGATAATAAGGAAATATATTCTTTTAAGACTGAGATTTATGAGTTGGAATTTGGTAAGAAGAGGGATTTCTTTTCACAGATTAATAGGGATATTAGTAATGCATATAGTTTTAAAATAGAGGAGTATTAGAACTCTTCTTTTTTATGTTTATTTTCATTGCAAAATTTTGCTTTATATGGTATGATAATTGTAGAGTAGATGGTAGGGAGGATAAAATGAAAAAAATTATATATTATTTATTTGGTATGATATTATTTATACCTATATTTGTTTATGCTGATACAATTAATATTGATTTGTCTTGTCCAGAGAAAATTTCAAATTTTCTAACTATTAAATGTGATTTGAACGTTAATAGTGATTTTGATGTTAGTAGTCTTAAAATGAAGGTTCTTGATAGTAGTACTTCAAAATGTAGCTTTACTAGTAATGACTCAAAAACTATTGAAATTGGTGATGATCAAATATTAACTATTAATGGTATTTCTTCTGGTAATAATAAAATTGGTGAAATTACTGTTATGTCTAGTATTAATGATGAGCCTAAAAAAAATAAAACTATTACAATTAGTGATATTGTGGCTACTAAAAGTGATGGAACAGAAGTTAGAGGTACAGAGGTTAGCAAAAAGGTTTATGTTCAATCTGCTGATAATAGTTTGAAAAGTTTGGAGGTTACTGGTTTAACTTTTGAATTTGATAGATTTAAAAATGAATACAATATTGAGGCTCCGGAATCGCTTAATAGTGTTGAAATTAAAGCAACTCCTAATGATTCTGCTGCTGAAGTTACTGGTACAGGTGTTAAAGAGTTAAAACCTGGAACTAATACATTTAAAATTACTGTAAAAGCAGAAAATAGAAATTTGATTAAGAGTTATATTATTAATATTAAGAAACCTGGTGAAACTGTTGTTGAAAAGCCTACTGGAAAAGGGGACAACTATTTAACAAAGTTTGTTTTCTTAGGTTATGATTATGGTTTTGATAAGAATAAGACTGATTATTTAATTATTGTTGATAATAAAGTTACTAAATTTGCTGAGTGTTCAGATAATGCTGATAGAGATGATTATCTTTGTTTAATTGATTCCGCTGTTAGTGGTGATTTGGATAATGATATGAAAATGGTCATGCTTTTTAATGATGTTGATATTTTGAAAGCAATGGAGGAAAACAATAATATTAAAGTAAAGGATAATGAACTTGGGGGACATGATGGCTACTTAGATGGTGAACTTATTTGGAAAACTGATAAAACAGGTCGTTTAGTTTATAATGCAACTCCTTTTGCAAATATTAATGTTGGGGAAAATATTTTGAAAGTTATAGTGAAGGCTGATAATGAGAAAGATCGGATTTATACTTTTAAAATAGTTAGAAAAGATGCTGAAGGTAATGCACCTGTAGGTGAAAAAAATAAAGATAATGATGTTATGCCACCTGAAACAGGAAATACTATATATGTTGTTATATGTATGATTTTAGTTATTTCTTTTGGAGTTGGAATGTATTTCTTTTATAAAAAAACCGCCATTATAGAGGAGTAATTTTGGAATCTATCTTTTGATAGATTCTTTTTACACTTATGTATGATTTATTTGTAAAATTTATAAATAATATTTACTTTTATTATATATGACGATAAAATATATATGGAGGATTGTATGGAAAAGAAAAATAAGTTTTTAATTATTTTAGCTATTATATTATTTGTTTTGGTGATTTGTTTAGGTGGATATGTTGTCTATGATAAAGTATTTAGTGAAAATAAAAAAGGTGATACTACTGACAAAAATGAAAATAATAATGATAAGATTGGCGGTAATGATGAGCAAACCAATGATAATACTGGTAAGGAAGATAATAAAACTTCTGTAAATATATCTGATGTAATGAGTAATTATAAAAAAGTATTAAAAAATAGAAATGGTTCTAATTATTATTTGTATGATATGAACAAGGATGGTATTCCAGAGTTATTTATTGTTAGTGGTGATAGTGAGGCTACTAAAGAAATATCTGTTTATACTTATACTGATAATCCAAATCTTAAATATGCTGATGATATTGTAAATGTTGGCATTTTTGGATGTGGTCATGGGAATATTTATTTATCTAATGATGGTCAACTAGTGATATTTTTTGCACATATGGGATATCAGCATTATACTTACTATAAATTAGAAAATGATTGGCTTGTTAGAACTTATTATTCTGGTGACGAATATATAGAAGCGGGTAATGAATATAGGCCACCTGAAAATGTTAAAGAAATGATAACTATACCTAGTAGTGATTTATCATTATTTGATAATTATAAATAAATTTACTTTTAAAAGAAATAATGTATATTGTTATTTCTTTTTTTACATTTATTATGTATTATTTTATAATTTTACTTATTTGTATAGCAAAAATTGTCTAAAAATGTTATAATTAGTATGAGGTAGAAGATATGAAGAAAATAATTATTACTTTGGTATTATTTGTTTTATTTATAAATATAGGGTATGCTGCTAATGGAACTGCTTATTGCCCTGATGATAATGAACCTGTTAATATAAGAAACAGTGCTGGTGGTTCTTTAATAGGAAAGGGTATTCCATGTGGTAGTGATGTAGAGGTCCTTGATACTAATGCTGGGTCTACTAGTAGTTGCAGGACTTGGTATAAGGTTAGATATGATATTACTACTGGTTATGCATGTGGTGATTATATTAAACTTAAAGATTCTAATACTACTTATAAGGGAAAGGCTTTATGTATTGAGAATACTGATCCTTTAAATATATGGAGTGATATTAATAAAACTAATAAGTTAGGTAAATTAAGTTGTAATGAAGAGATGGAAGTATTAGAGAAGAATGTTGCTAGTAATACTAAGTGTGGTAATTGGTATAAAGTTAGACATGATGGAACTACTGGATATGCATGTGGTAAATATATAGGTGATGTTAATAGTTCTACACCAGTTAAAGATATTGGTAAGGGTAGTGGAGATAATATTTATAAAAAAGATAATTATAATTCTAAACCTAGTGGAGATGGAACTATTAGTTGTTTTGAGGATACTGGTGACTTATCTCTTAGAAAGACTCCTGGTGGTAGTACTACTGGTAAAAAGGTTAGTTGTGGTGAAGTTATAACTATTAATTCTTCTTCTGAATCTAGTGGTATTTGTCCTTATTATTATAATATAACTGATAGTAAGGGTAATAGTGGTTATGTATGTGGTTATTATGTTAATACTACTAAGCTTTCTGATATAGCTATTAATTATTATAAGAATAATAGTTTGGATGATTATTATAATTCTTTAAGAAATAGTGGTTTTCCTGATAGTTATTTGCCTTACTTAGCAGAACTTCATGCAAGACATCCTAATTGGAAATTTATAAGTGAAACAATACCTCTTACTTTTGATGAGGTTGTAAGTGGAGAGAATGCTTATGGTCGTAATTTATTACAGGGTAGTGCATTTAATGAGAATTATTATTCGATGGGTATAAATAGTTATGATATTTTAAGCAATAAGTTTACTTCTTATGCTACTGAGAATGGATGGTATGATGCTTCTTCAGAGGCTGTAGCTTATTATTTGGATCCGAGAAATTATTTGAATATTAAGTATATTATGGCTTATGAACTTCTTCATTATAATAATGCTCATACGGAAGATGCTGTAGCTAAAATAATGGGTAATAATAGTTTTTGGAATAGTGTTTATTCTGGCTATGATGGTAATGTTTATTCTGATGTAGTTCGTGCTACTAGTGATATTGGTATTAGTTCTTTTCATATAGCTGCTAGAATTAAGCAGGAAATATCTGGTATTAGTACTTCTGATCCTAGAGCGGGGGGTTCATTTACTTTAGATGGTAAGAGTTATTCTAATTATTATAATTTCTTTAATATTAATGTATGGGGTACTGATAAAATTATGCGTGGTATGAGATATGCTGTTAATAATGGTTGGAATAGTCCTTATCTTGGTATATATGGTGGTAGTAAGTTTATTTATAATGAATATTGTGCTGTTAATCAGGATACTTTATATTATGAGAAGTTTGATGTTTCTACTAAGGATGGTGATTATACGCATCAATATATGCAGAATTTAGCGGTTATTGCTCAGGAGACTAATAAGGTTTATAAGTCTTATGTAGAGAATGTTTCGGATTATTTTGATAAGCCTTTAGAATTTACTATTCCTGTATATAAGAATATGCCTAATTATGTTGTTACCGCTCCTAGAATTGGTAATCCTAATAATTATTTAAATGATTTGAAGGTTAATGGTACTACTATTAGTGGATTTAGTTATGATACTTATACTTATGATGTTAGTGTACCTGCTGGTACTGGTAGTGTTAATATTAGTGCTAATAAGATTGCTAGTTCATCTTCTATTAGTGGTACTGGTGATATTAGTATTGATACTAATGAGAAAAAGATAAGTGTTATTGTTACTTCGGAGAGTGGTAATAGTAGAGAATATGTTATTAATATTAAGCGTGATGAAATAGATAATCCTGATGATATTCCATCAATTGATACTATTTTGAATAGTTCTGGTATTAAATATAATAATGGATATATATTTGGTATTGGGGAGAATACTTCTATTAGTAGTTTGATTAACAATGTTAAGAAAACTAGTGGGTATGCTAGAATTAATATAAAAGATAGTAAAGGTAATAATAAGACTAGTGGTTCATTTGTTACTGGGGATGTTGTAGTTATTGGTAATAGTAAGGAAGAAGAGAGTTTTGGTATTGTTATCTATGGTGATGTTAATGGTGATGGTAAGATTGATAAGGATGATTGCTTGGGTATTTTGAGACATCTTAAGGGTTATGGTGATTTGAAATCTTATTATGCTATGGCTGCTGATAATAATAAAGATGGTAAGATTGATAAGGATGATTGTTTGGGTATTTTGAGACATCTTAAGGGATATACTAATTTGAATAAATAGGAGGTTATTTTTGTGAAGAAAATTAGATTTTTTATGGTTTTTGTTTTTGGCTTGTTTTTGTTTTCTACTGTGAGTGCTTCTAGTGTTAGTGTTAGTGCTAATAAGAGTTCTGTTACTAGGGGTGATAGTGTGACTATTACTGCTACTATAAGCGCTGGCAGTGGTATTTATACTACTGAGGGTTCTATTAATTGTAGTGGTGCTGGTGTTACTGCTAGTAGGGATATGTCTTTTGAGGATATGGATACTAAGAGTACTTCTAAGAGTTTTTCGTTTACTATTAAACCTACTTCTTCAGGGACTGTTACTTGCAAAACTTCTAATGTTGTTCTTAGAGAACTTGCTGTTGATAAGGGTTATTCTTTAGATAATAGTTCTATTTCTATTACGGTTAAGGAACCTGTTGTTATTAATAAGCCTACTCGTGAGTATTCTTCGAATAATTATTTGAAATCTTTAGCTATTGATGGTTTTGATATTTCGCCTTCTTTTGATAAAGAGACTAAAGAGTATAGTGTTGAAGTTCCTAATAGTACTGAAAAAGTTAATATTAAAGCTGAGAAGGCTGATTCTTCTGCTAGTGTTAAGGGCGATGGAGAAGTTAGTGTAACTGAAGGTGTTAATAAGATTGAAATTAAGGTTACGGCAGAAAATGGTAATGAAAGGGTTTATGTTATTAATGTAACGGTTAAGGAACTTGATCCAATAGAGGTTACTATTGATAAGAAGAAATATAATATAATTAGAAAAGAAGGAATTATTGATCCTCCGGAAAATTATGAAAAAGATACTATTAAAATTAATGATAATGATGTTTTATGTTATAGGAATAAAGTTACTAAAGTAGTACTTGTTGGTATTAAAGATGAAAGTGGTAATGCTGCTTATTATATATATGATGAAAAGAAGAAGACTTATACTAAGTATAATGGTATTAAGGTTGGTAATTTGTATTTGAGTGTTCTTGATATGCCAAAGGATAAAATACCTGATGGTTATGTTAAGAAAACATTTGAGTATGATGGTAAGAAGATAGATGGTTATGTACTTAACAATAGTGACTTCTATCTTATATATGCACAAAATGAAACTACTGGTAAGATAGGACTTTATACTTATGATAGAAAAGAAGCTACTATACAAAGACTTAATAATGATGTTGTTAATGGATATAAGAAAAAGGCTGATAATTATTTTCTATATTTACTTATATCTATAGGGGTACTTGCTATTACTATTATTACTTTTTCTATAATTTTAATTAAGAAAAAGGATAATAGACATAAAATTAAGAATAAAAATAAATTAATGTAATATAATATAGTGCTACTAGAAGTTAGTGGTAAAGGAAAATATAGGGATTTATATTTTCCTTTTTTATATTCTTTTTTTGGTTAACTTTATTGACTTGTTAATTAATTATTATTATAATAAAAAATACAAAATGGAGAAGGAAAGGAGTAGATTTGAAGAAGGTAATATTTATTTTACTTGGTATTTCTTTTATACTTGGGGGTATTATTTTTGTTTTATATAAAAATAATTATAGTAAGAGTGATGATGTGGTAGATATTTTTAAAGAAAAAGATGATAGTGATAATAATAGTAATGATGATATAATAGAAGATATGAAAGATGATACTAATACTGTAATAGTGGATATTAAGGGAATGGTGGTTAATCCTGGTGTATATGAAGTTCCTAGTAGTTTTAGGGTTAATGATGTTATTGAAACCGCTGGAGGACTACTTGATGGAGCTGATACTAGTAAGATTAATTTGGCTAAAGTAGTTAGTGATGAAATGACTATTATTATTTATTCTAATGAAGAAATTTTAGAGAAATATAAAAATGAGGTATGTGTATGTGATTGCCCTGATATTAGTAATGATGCATGTATTAGTGATAATAATGAAGATGATGAACTTGTTAATATTAATACTGCTAATATAGATGAACTTATGGATATTAAAGGTATTGGAAGAAGTAAGGCTAAAGCTATTATTGAATATAGAGATAAGAATGGTAATTTTAATTCTATAGATGATATTAAGAATGTAGATGGTATAGGGGATTCTTTGTTTGAAAAGATTAAGATGTATATTAAAGTTTAAATATTTATTTAAGTTATTAGCTTTAATTTTTTTAATAGGAGCGATATTGTTTACGCGTTATTATAAATTTGAATCTTGTTATGAAAAAGACGATGATACTTTTGTGGGAATTGTTATTGATTATAAAGTTAATGATGGTAAGATTAGTATTACGCTTAAGGCTAAAGAGGTATTAATTGTTAATTATAGTTATAATAATTTGGTTTTTGATAAACTTCTTTATGGTGATAAACTTCTTGTTAAAGGGGAGTTATATACTCCTATGGATAGTACTATATTTAACTCTTTTAGTTATAAGGATTATTTATATAATAGGAAGATATTTTATATAGTTAAGGCTAGTAGTATTAATAAGATAGAAAATAATAGTAATTATTTTTATACTTTGAAAAATGTTTTATATGATAGGGTTAATAAACTTAAGTCTGGTAATTATATTAAGACTTTATTATTTGGAGATAATAGTCTTTCTAGTGATATTAAAGATAGTTATAGGATTAATGGTATAAGTCATTTGTTTTCAATATCTGGTATGCATATTAATCTTATTATTGGTATTTTATATATTTATTTGGATAGGATTACTTATAATAAATATATTAAATATTTAATTAGTGATTTTTTTCTTATATTTTATTTGATTTTTGCATATACTTCTTCTTTACTTAGGGCTTCTATTATGTTTATAC
>OLRO01000280.1_pt1 | contig 44736 bp, 44 predicted proteins | sample 1673131 | NCBI WGS metagenome assembly OLRO01 (sample SAMEA3136757, study PRJEB25190) | human gut metagenome | biome: human gut; feature: human-associated habitat; material: faeces | place: Austria | collected 2013 | reverse complement strand
TTTTCAATATGCTGCATGAGGACAGCATTTATATCGCTGGTATTCAGGTGGATATTAACCCGATTACAGAGGGAAAAACTGGAACGCTGGAGACATATCTGCCGGAGGTAGAAACCTATCTGCAGGAGAAGGCACAGCAGGAGCAGATCAATAATCAGCTTGTCACACAGGGCAGAGAAGTTGTGCAGGAACAAAACGCACTTGTATCAGAAGAAAAAGTGCTTTCTGAACTGGAAAAAGAGCCTGTAATTGAACCAGAGACAGTCCATATCACATTTACCGTTGCGGAGTGTGGGGAATTTCACAATATGGGTGAATACCATGAGGGCATTGAAACGATAGAGGAAGCTATGAAGCTCTATAATGCCATTGATCCTTCCCGTATGCATGGGATTCCTTCGATTGGTGTCAATATGCACATTGAGGGGACAGAAGAATGGGAAGATGAGCAGGCAGACATTGTAAGCGGCAAGAGAATTGATGTGGATTTCCTGAATTATACACCGGAGCTTCGTGATACACCAAAGGTGCAGGACGCAATTAAAAAGCTGATTGCAGCGTATCCGGAGAAAGATGTGATTGATATGGAGAAAAAAGAGCATAAGATACAGAGACTTGCGGAAGAACTTGACAAGTTATCCTATGATATTGACACTTTTGAATATAGAGACTTGGTACCGGACAGGGAAGCACAGGTTCAGATGATTGCAAATGATATAAGAAGCGGCAATGTGAAGCCATTACAGATTTTTTTGCAGACATCTATTGATGAGGGAATTGACGAGGACAGCGAAAGACAGGCAAAAGAGCTGATTGCTAAGCTGGCAGAATATAAGCCGCTTGCCAAGATCGAGGAGCTGGAGGAGCAGAATTATAACATGATTGATGACAGGCTTAATAATGGTGTGGAGAAATTCAATCGTGAAGAAGAAAAGAAAGAACAGCAGGAAAAACCGCAGGCACGTTCTTCCTTAAAGGAGCGACTTGCAGCAAAACAGAAGGAAGTGGCACAGGGAAACAATAAGGATACGAAGGAACTGGAAAAATCAAAAAATTCACATAGGGAGATGTAGGATGATGAATAAATTCACAGTAGAAGAAATCAATTTCATGTGTGTGTTTGAGACACAGGACAGGACGGATATGATTGGGCAGATCAGACAGGTAATGCCGCACATAAAGGACAGCGACATGGAGGAGCTTGGAGAGCAGGTGTTAGGTAAGCTCCAGAACATGACCGATGAGGAATTTGCAGAAATTTCTCTGGAAGCGGCAGAATGATAATTGAACCTTGTTGAGTAAAAGGTGAGTAAAACGAGAGCAGGTTTTGCGAAAAAAGAAAATTGAAATTGCTTATATTTTGAAATATATTGAATATAATAATATTAATATAAAAAATACGCAAAAAATACTTGCATTTTATTAAAAGAGGTGATATATTATGAGTACAATAAAAGAAAAAGGATGTGTCAGTATGAAGATTCAAGCTGTTTTGATTGATGGCTTCAAAAATTTATCAAATGTAAAAATTTCTTTTGATAATATTACTGCTCTTGTTGCACTTAATAATTTTGGTAAGTCAAATGTGCTTTCCGGCATTGATTTTGGATTAGCATTTATTAAAGCTACAATTGAAGATAAAAAGGAAATGATGGCAAATTCTAATTTAATTCCAATTAATTGTAATATGATTGGAAAAAATTATAAGTATGAGATGGAGGTGTCTACTGATATTCATGGTCAGGAGTACATCGTCCAGTATGGCTTTGAGTTTGTATGGAAAAACAGTGAGGATATGGAGCCGGGAATTGTTTCTGAGTTTCTAAAAGTTAAGCTTAACGAGAAAGGACAGAAGTATACTCAGTTAATCAATAGAACACTGGATACAGCGTTATATAAGAGTTCTGAGACAGGACGATGTTCGTCAAAGATAAAAGTTGATTCTGCAGAGCTTGTTGCAAATAAACTAAGAGCTTACGATGAGTTATATTATGCAGAGATTATTACAAAGCTAAATGGAATGAAGATATATATGGAAAATAATCTGGATGCAAAGAGTTTTTATCAGCCAGATCCAATTATTCGTAAGGGATTTGAAAATGAGATGATTAACGCTGATAATCTTCCACGTATTATCTTCAATTTGAAGAAACAGAATTCAGACAAATTTGAATTGTTGAAAGATGTGTATTTTCAGTTATTTCCAGACATTGAGGATGTTATTGTAAAGAATTTCAAAATCAATGCAGATGAAAGTGACCAGTTTCCTGACGATGCGCCATTTGTATTTACGAATTCTATCTATGTATTATTTGTTAAAGATAAAAACTTAGCCAACCCAGTTAATTTTTCAATGATGTCAGATGGAGCAAAGAGAGTATTTATGATACTGACCAAGATAATTGTATCTAGTGTAAGCAATATATCATTGATAGCGATCGAAGAGCCTGAAAACTCTGTTCATCCCGGACTATTTCAAGCATATATACAAATTATAAGTCAGCTGTTAGATGATTGTAAGGTAATTATTACTAGTCATTCGCCATATATTATCAGCTATTTAAACCCTTCTTGGATTCATGTTGGTATGAATAGAAAGCCCGGCGTGGCAGAATTCTTTGCTTTAAAAAAATCAGGTCAGAAACAGTTGGAGAATGATGCAGCTGGATTTAATATGAGCATGGGAGACTATCTGTTCTCAATGCTTGCCGATTCAGAGAGTAACATAAGCGATTATTTGGAGTGTGATGTTGATGAGTAAATGTCTTGTACTTTTTGTGGAGGGAGATACTGAGGTCGAATTTTACAAACAAGTAGTCGCAAATGCCAGAAAGCTACATCCTGCGGGAAGATTCGATACTAATATTGAATACAGAAATGTTAGAGGTGTAGGTGGTTTTAAAAGTATTGCTCTCAGAAAATTCACAAAAGAAATCAAGCCTAAATATGGGGATGACTGTGAGTTCACAATTGTTTTATGTAGTGATACGGATGTATTTGATTTTGCGCCAAAACCGCCGATAAAGTGGGATGAAGTAAAGAAAGAACTTGCGAATAATGGAGCTATTAAAGTTATTCACGTACAGGCAAAGAGGTCAATTGAAGACTGGTTTTTGTATGATATAGAAGGAATTTTGGGGTTCTTGAGGCTGAGTAAAAATACAAAAGTATCAGGAAGGAGTGGATACGATAAGCTCCAGCGTTTGTACAAGCAAGCCAATAAAGTTTATTACAAAGGAATAAAGAGTAATGGTATGATAGAACGCTTGAATATTGAAAAAATTGCAAATGCAGTGAAAGAACAGCTGAATCCATTATATAAGGCTCTTGGAGTAGAAAAAATTAAATAATAGTATGTAAGAGCATTGTTCTTTACATAGAAAAAGCCAGAGATTAACTCTGACTAATTCCCTTGCCAAAGAAGGTCTTTGGACTTATTTTTCTCGCAAACTAATAATACCAAAGAAAGCCTTCTTCTGCAAGGAGATTTTGCAAAGGAGGTATAGCGATATGGCAGTACATCACGGTGGAAAAGTAGGAAAAGCGGGTAAGACTCTTGCTAGTAAATCGTCTAGTAAACAGTCGAAAAGCAAATCTGGAGCTACATTAGCTAATCATAAAGCCAAATGTCATTAATGACTAATACGGACCTAAGCATGTCTTTAAAAGGCTTTATTTTTATTTGAAACTTATATCAAATTGATTATGTAAAATGAATAGGAGAAATTGAAATGGCACAACATTGCATTAAAGGCAAAAGAATTAGAAGAGTATGTATACCAAAAGAATATGATATAGATAAGATACAAATAGGAATTCCTGTAATCTGCGATGAAGCAAAGAAGATCGGCTTAATTAAAAATGGTGATGTAGTAATACCTTCTGGAATATTTGGAGCACAGTGTAGAAGAAATGCATATGGATATTCTTATGCAGATAAGTCAAAACCTAAAGAACGCCGATATGTGTCAACAAATTGGGTGCATCCTTTTGGGAATATCAACGCCTCTGAGGTAGCAGTTGATATCTATAGACCGTGTTGGCCGCAGGTAGAAGTGCCACCTTACGGAATAGAATTACAGCTGTTTAAAAACAAAGATGGACAACTATATGTTATAGTTGATCTAACTGATGAAATAAGATCTAATTACTTGAAAGAAGCAGTTAACATCTTGCTGGAAATATATGGTGTGTGTTATATTTTTGATGGAGAAATTCAGTTAGATTATTCATCAAAAAGACAGAGATGTAACTGGGAAATGCTCCCTCCTGGTGAAATGCCAAGTAGACATATAAAAAAGCAATTAGGAGAACGTGGAGAAAAAACAGATACGTATGATATTTTTAGATTAGAATATATGGAAAAATATAATTCAGAAAAAATAGTAGAAGGTATTAACGGTTTTAAAGGTTATTATGCGTTCATATTCTCAAAGTGTTGTGTATTAGAATCTGCAATTTACGGAAATGCAACCTACATAATTCCTAAAGAAAATTGGGAGATTTTAAGTCAAAAAACAAAGAAAGAGCTTTTTGATGAAAATAAAGTAATAGTAAAAATTGATCACTCAGCTAAATGGAAACAAAATATAAGTGATAAATTTAGAATGTTGGAAGTGGTATTAAGTAAATAATTAGTAAATATGTGTGATGTAATGAATAAGAAATTTGGAATTAAAGGTTAAGTGTGCTACCTGATCAGAATCTAGAGTATTGCTTCTTGGCAACATTTTGGCAACAAAAAATCCGCCAACCACAAAAATGTCATACCATATCACGCAAAATAAGCCATGTATTACACACAAAACACTGTCAAAAACCAAGAAAACTGTATAACCAAATCCGTGAAGGTGGTAGAACAGTAGGTTCAGGAAGAGTTGCTACAATTATCGAGTAATTAATAGAATTACAGTAAATTCAAGCCTCTCAAGGGTTACCTTGAGGGGCTTTTTTGACGATAAAAGAAGTGAAAAGGGATGTCGTGGTTCTATTTTGGTTCTAAAAATAAAGATATTACATGTAAAAAGGACAAAATTTGATAATAAAAAAATTTAAAACGCTTAAATATACATAGTGAAATGTGTTATTATACAAATTTTACACATAATATAAAGGAAAGTATAAGAGGTGATGGATATGACGAAGGCTAAAGTGTTTATGGATGGTTTTATGAGTAAATTGAAATCCGATGATTTTATCAAAGACAATCAACCAAATAAGGGACCTGAAATTGATGCTGATTTTATTGCTGAACAGCTTTTGTCCTATATCAATTTGCTAAATTCAGGAATTATTGAAAAAACTACATGTAAGAAGTAGGATGGAAATATGTTCGGAACAATTGATGAGCAAAAAAGTTTTTTGAGACAATTTAATATTTCAGAAGAGAGATTCCGAGAGTCGATGTTAACATGGGATGAGTTGGAATTGATAGCTGAAGATTATTTGAAAAAAGAGGATGAACATACAGCAACTGTAAAGGGATATTTTGAAAAAATACAGCAGTGTGCATATGTTCATTCTTTGAGTTATAGGGTAAAAGAAGTTACACCTTTGGTTGAAAAGGTCATTAGAAAAAATCCCAAGTATTTGAAGCAAGGTAAGGCGATTTCTCACAGTAATTATTCAAGTTGCATTAATGATCTAAGTATAATATGATGATTGTACTAGTTGATACTTAAAATTGATTTATATGGAGAAAAAGATGAAGAAGCGTAAAAAAATTTTATTGGTTATATTTATAGTTGTTTTATTATTGTTTTTGGGAATGTCATACTTTATAGGAACGCAAGTGTTTATGGGATCTACTCAATTAGTTACCTGTGAAGATACATCAAAAGTGAAAGATAGTTTTTGGGAAAGATACAATATGGATTATGATGTTTTCTGCAGTACATACACCATAGAAAAAATTGAAATTACTTCAACTTTTGATGGTCATATGATACCAGCAGATTACATATATGCACTTGGCGAAGAAGGAAATAAAGACAACCTGACGGTTATTCTGGTGCATGGTCTAGGCGGAAATCGTTATACTAATTATCCTTTGGCAGAAATGTTTTTGCAGAAAGGATATAATGTTTTGACGTATGACCAGAGAAGTAGCAACGAAAATACTGCCCAATATACTACATTTGGGTATTGGGAAAAATATGATTTAATAGATTACATTGATTATGTCTATAGCCATGCACCGGAACAAGCGATAGGAATATGGGGGACTTCTTTTGGTGGAGCAACAGCGGGATTGGCAATGGGAGATAAGGATATTGAAAACAAAGTGGATTTTCTGATTCTGGATTGTCCGGTTAGTGATATGAAATGGATGGTAGAAGAAGAAATGAGAAAGATGGATATTGGATTGCCTATATCTTACATGACATTCTGCGGCAACATTATCAACAAAATGGAATTGGGATTTAGTTATGACGATGCAAATGTATGTGACAAAATTGCAGATATTGAAATTCCGGTTTTGGTAATAAACAGTGAAGCAGATACATTAACGCCGCCCTTTATGGGGCAAGAAATATATGATTCAATACATAATGATGAAATGAAAATGATTTGGACGGTGCCTGATAGTGAACACACGGAAATTTGGCTTGATTATAATCAAGAATATCGAGAGAAAGTTCAAGAAGTGTTGGGTTATATAAAATAAGAATTGATATTTCAAGTTTTGTGCGTGGTTCTAATATGGTTCTAAAAAATTTAGAAACCACAAATATGAGATGTAATTCTTGATAATATGAATAAAAAACCATAGAAAATATACAGAAAAACACCATGATTTCACTTCCAACGAAGCGTGAAGGTGGTAGAACAGTAGGTTCAGGAAGAGTTGCAACAATCATCGAGTAATTAAATATCTGATTATAGATAAATGCAATAAAATCAAGGCTTCCAGAGGTATTCCTCTGGGAGCCTTTTTGACGTTATGGTGAACGGTTATAAAATAAATCTTGAAAGCTCTATTAATAAAGAATATAATGCTTTAATGTATTAAAGTGAAAGGCGCATATGAATGAAATATTACATACAGGACGGAAGGGGATTATTTAATTCCAAATATATTTGCAAACGAGGAGCCGGAGCAGACATTAACCAAGTATGGTATGCTTCGGGAGAGCTTTCTGAAAAATAATCATAAAGGTATTTACACAGGAAAGCTGCTGGCGGATACATTGAAAGAACACTGCCTCGATATACAGGTTCAGGCAGAAAATATGGCAGAACGCCTTGCAAAGCAGCTAATGGCGGTAGAAGGTATTAGTGAAGATTTGAAAAGCCGTGATCAGATGGAATGGGTACGCAGGATGAATTCGATAAGAAATAGGGTGGATGAAGTAGTTCTGACAGAGGTTGTATATAAGATATAATCGATTACCTATTCAAATCAGTAAGGCATACAAGATCCAAGGGTGGGATAATGAGTTTGGTTGAAAGGGGTGAGCTGGCATGGCACAGATTAATATGAAAAATCTAACAAAAGAAGCACGGATGACATATATATCCGCAGATTTTATTGAACGGACTGAGGAGCAATTACATGCTGCGGAGACAGAAATCAGGGAGAATGTGGATAAGATGAAAGATATGTCGCCAGTTGAACGGTTTCAGGTTGAACGGGGGATATATGATAAGTATACGATTGGTTAAATAGATACTGGAAACATTGTAAGCACCTCATAGCTGTTTTGTAATGGCAGTTGTGGGGTGTTTTTGTGTGTTGAATTGTTAGCTATTATGTGTATTAATTGCGGTTATGATCGAAAAATGATATACTACAACAAAAGATTTGATGATCAATAAGAGCAATGAAGACGATTTTATATAGAAAGTTATGGTTTTTGATATCGAATACTCACTAGCAGGAGAGGAGAAATATGCGTATATAGTAATTGATATAGAGTTGGCATTGTAGATTATATAAAAAATAGAATGGGGGAATTGAAGGGTGCAAAATATAAATGAACTTATTGGGATTATTAAAGGTATAAATTTTGATGGAGTAATAAATAACAAGGAAGTATTGCGCCTTCAATCTTGGGTTGATAAAAACAGAAACCTTGCATATGATAAGGAACAAATAGAATTAATCAAAATGGTCGACTCGGTTCTTGAAGATCATGTGATAGATGATTCTGAAAAAGAAATGATGATAACTGCTTGCGAAGAATATTTAAAGGCTTCGGAATATAATACATCACGTATTTATGAACTTAATGGAATCATTGAGGGGATAGTTTGCGATGGCGAGGTAAATGAGGCAGAAGTTTGGCGTCTTAAAGAGTGGATGGACGCTTATGGAGAAAGCATAAGAGATCATAAAACAAGTGTAGAATTGTGTAAAGCAATTGATGATATTCTTGCGGATGGTGTCGTTACAGAAGAAGAACAGGCAGAGCTTTTGATGATGTTAAGTGATAGGATAAATAATGCTCAATTTGAGATTAAACTAGAGTATCTGTGCAAGCTTGTTAAAGAAAGAAAAAATATTGGCGTAGATCTGATTGATATTTTAAACAACGAATCAGCAATGAAGAGTATCCATAATAGAGCTGAGAGAAATCTTATGCAGGCTGTCAGCTCATATAGTGGATATTGCAGAAACTCGGAGATTGTAGTGGTTTCTTTGGTTCTTATTGCTATGCTTGAATATAATGGTAATTATTATGATAGTGTACGTGATACATATAAAAATCTGTATGCAAAATTTCCTGAGCAAAAAGTGGAAGGGAAAATTAGATCTATATTAAGCAAGTATAAAAAACAATCTGAATCTGGTAGCAGGACGAGAATAATCAATGTGGCTCTAGAAAATGCAATTGTACCACAAGCATTTCTTCCTGCATTCTTTGAATTTATCTTTGATATCTACAAAATGAATTTTGAATATGATCTTCCAGATGAGCCATATGAGGATTTTCAGTTTGTGTTTGAGGGATTGAGAAACAATATGCTTTCTGACGGTGATGATATTTCGATTAATGTTACCCAGAAAACCTACAAGTTAACAGCAGCAACAAAGCAGTTGATTAGTCGTAAAGATGGATTGGATGCTATTATTAAGTTGAGCATTATTATTGTAAAACTAATAGATAAGCGCTTCTGGGATAAAGAAATTAGGATTTTTAATCCGTATCTAAAAGCTGGATATGTAGGCTGGGAGAGAACTTTAAAGGAATGTGCACGAGAAGAATATAAGCACAAGAAGAGTGAATCTGAATTAAGATCACGTTGGGAACCGAAGTTTATGCTACAGAACAAGTCAGTGTGTTTGAATCCACCTGTACATAGAGTTAAATCACAATACGACTATAGAAATATTGAAGTAGTGGTATTCAATGATGGAGAGGAAATATACCGAAATAACAACTGTGATATACGTGAAATAATTGGCGGATATCAAGTTAGGACGGATAAGATTGAACTTACAAAACCTATTGGTAAACTTAGATATAAATTGGTAGCTGGAAATGAGGTTATATATGATAGTAAGAACAAGCTTTGTAGAAATTACATAGTTTTTGATAGTAATGGACAGGAAATATGTAACAACATTGATTTTGAGGGAACGGTTTATGTTGTTTACAAGAAGGGAGAAACAATAATAGATAATATTGCTATTAAAGAGCATTACTGTATAGGGTACAAGCTTGTAAGGCTGGGAGATATTATTGAAATTGGACATGATGTTTTTAATTTTTCATCTATGGCAAAACCGGGTATTTTTGGACAAACATATTCTAATTGCGGAGTCCGAAAAGAAAACGAAGATAAAATGATACCTGTATATCGTGACACTTGTTTTGTGGTTTTTGAAGCAGATAAAACAGCAACAAAATTTGAAGTAGATATTAATGATAAACCGCATAAGTTAAGTGAGATGCAGTATAAAACAACAGAAAAGGCTGGAACAACGAAGTATATCGTAGAATTGGATTTGCAAGAATCTGGAATATATAAAATTAACGTAAATCAGTTAACAGCAGGAAAACGAAATAAGATCTTGCAAGCTGAGATAGCATATGATACAGACCTGACATTTTCAAAAGAATTGATAGAGGGAGCGAATTATAGAATTCGTGTAGCATCAAAGCTGTTAAAGTATGGTATTGATACCGAAGTTTCGGCAGGAAATTTTAATCCAGACTTTATTCAATTTGCTTACGCAGGAGAAAATTATATTTATTATTTGCCTTTTGATTTTGGCTTTTATAAGTTATCTGGATGTGAATGGTTGTCAATGTCAGATGATTTATGGGTGGATGATATAAATGATAAAAGTATTTTGAAGTTGTATGATCAGGAGTGTGATGGGCTTCTGATATATGCTGAATCTGGTGCATTGATAGAGGATGATGTTAGGTTGGTTGATAGGGGATATTATAAGCAATTGTCCATTTCCTTTTTGATATCCTATAAAAATGAAAACAGGTATGTGACATTGGCTTTTACTGCTAATGGAAAAGTGAAATATGTATTGCCTTGTTACAACAAATGCATTATGGATGAAGAAAAAACAGAAATATTGTGCATGGATAATCCTAAAATGGTGAAGATTACACCAGTGTTTCATGGTAAAAACAAAGTGTTCTATGAGTTGTTTAATTCAGCCGGAGATAAGATACTTACAAGCAAGTTATTAGATAGTGCTCAAACCAGCACGCTTAAGAATTTAAAATCATTTCAGGAGTACACGATACGTTTTCATGAGAAAACAAAGATACTTCAACTTAGAAAGAATACCTTGCTATTAGAAAAACAAAGAATATTTTATTATAAAGAAGATTTTGTTGGCAGATCCTTTAAGATAACTGAGGCTTATTTTAATCAGCTCGTTCAGGGGGACTTTGTTGAAAAACAATGGTTCTTTAATAAATATTATTTAAAATTGACAGGCGTTATCGATATGTATGAAGGAATTTTTGAGGGACAGATATATAGCAAATCGTATAAAGGTGATTTTTTTCTGTATAATATCAATCCTGTTGAGGTTGAAATATGTAGTGATGTTATTGATGATACAATGGATATTTATATGACAAACCAGGGGGACGGTTTGTTATTTGATCCAGAGCATAGAGGTATTTTGAATTCAATGGAACATCCAACAGCACCAGATATTTTCTTATATACAATTAGTATGAAGGGAGAGGATGAATAGTGAAGAAACTGAATCCTGTTGAGAGATCACAATACATAGATAATAAATATAAAGAGTTTTTAAAATCGTCATTTGAATTTGGAAAGAGTCATCTACAAAAATTATTTATAGAGCAACTCGAAAAGGAAAAATTATTCAAGGGACCATATGTTGATTTAAGCTTTCCGTTTCAACGAGGCAAAAATTTAGAGGCATTAATTGAAGAAGGTGTAGTATGTAAATCGTTTAAGAAATTGAATGATATTAATTTTGTTAGACCTTTATATTCTCATCAGGAGGAGTCGATTCGTATTATTGGGAAAGGTCATAGTGCAATAATTACAACGGGTACAGGTTCAGGCAAAACAGAAAGTTTTTTGTATCCTATTTTGAATGATTTGCTCTTTGATGTAGAAAAAGGTAATAAGGAAGTTGGTGTTAGAGCCATTTTCCTTTATCCTATGAATGCGTTGGTTAATGATCAGATAGATCGTATTAGAAACATTTTGCTACATTGCCCGGAAATTACGTTTGGATTTTTTACGGGTGATACGCCAGAAAAGGCATCAACTAACACAAGAAAAAAATTAGGGGAGGAAAATGGAGTTGTAATTCCAAATAATGAACTTGTATCCAGAGAAGAAATCCGTCAAAATCCTCCCCATTTACTTTTTACTAATTACTCTATGCTCGAGTATTTGCTTATTCGTCCAAATGATTATGCGATTTTTGAAGAGCAGAGATTACAGAATTGGAAATATGTTGTGTTAGACGAGGCTCATACTTATAATGGATCTCTTGGTATTGAGTTGTCGCTTCTTCTTAGAAGACTCACTGGGCTAGCGCCCAAGCGCCCTCAGTTTATTCTAACAAGTGCGACTTTGGGGCAAGAAGGCAAATCTGAAGCCGATATTATAAAATTTGCCAAAAATCTAACATCTTCAGAATATGACAAAGGAGATATAATATTTTCTAAGAGAATTCCATTGCAAGGGGAAGCAGCGTATAGAGTTACAGGAAATGATTATCAGACTATTAAAGACAATATGAAGTCTTTGGATGAAATAAAGAAGATAGCGGGGAAATATTATGATTGTAAGGCCTCTAATGTTAGAGAGGTGTTGTTTGAACTGTTATCTAGAGACAAGAATGTTCATGCCTTAAGCGAGTTGTTAAAATTAGGTAGTAAGGATTTTAGTATCATATACAACGAGCTTCATGAATATATGTCAAAGGATGAATTGATTGCATTGATAGATATTATCAATATGGCAGAGAAGAATGGCATTGGATTGTTTGATCTTAAATATCATTCATTTGTTCGACCACTTTCTGGTGCGTATGTTACTTATGGAAAAGAACCAAAGCTTAGTCTAATGAAAACTAATGAAATTGATGGCATGAAGGCATTTGAAGTTGGTAATTGTCGATATTGTAACTCACCTTACATTATTGGTAAAATCCAGCGTAGTAAAGATGATCAAATGGATTATTTACTTCAAAACAAGGAAATTGATATTTATGAAAATTATGGTAATGACCAAAATGTAAGAATAGATTACTTTTTGCTTGCGAATGCGGTAAATGAGGAGGAAGTAGGTAAGGAAATTCTTGAAGAATACAGTGTTTGCGCAAAATGTGGAGAGCTTCATGTAGCAGGAAATCTTAATGCTAGAAAATGTAAGTGTGGAGAAAATGTCCGATTTATTGTTTATCGAGTAAAACAGAGTAAAGCAAAAGAGGAGGAGTCCATTTATAATAATATTACGCAATGTCCATGCTGTGGCCACAAAGGCAAATCAGGGGTCGTTAAGGCACTTAATATAGGCAAAGATGAAGGAACGGCATTGATAGCACAGATGCTCTATGAAGCCATCGATGAGGGAGAACAGGAAACAAAACAGGTTAAAAAGATTTTATTGAAACCTATGAGCAAATTAGTTGATACATCGGAAGAAGAAAAAGTTAAACAGTATTTAGCTTTTTCGGATAGTAGACAACAAGCGAGTTTTGCCGCAGTGTTTTTTGATGCAAATCATGTTAGGATGCTTAGAAAACGTTTGATATGGGAGATGATAGTTCAGAATGGTTATAAGGATATGGGGGTAGATGAATTAGCTGCTTATATGACAGAAGTTATAAAGACAAAAGGTTTATTTCAGAATGATATGGGGGCGCATAAAAATGCATGGGCAGCAATTCTAGTGGATCTTTTACGCATTGATGGTGCATATGATAGTGAAGGACTTGGATTATATTATTTCTATTTGGATATTCATGAAATATTAAATGCATTTACAGATGAGGAAATAGAAGAAGCGTTTGCTCAGTATAATTGTAGGATGAGTAAAGAAGAACTGAATATCCTTATGCAAGTAGTCTTTGGGATATTTAAGGTTGCACCAGCAATTAATTATGTTAAGTCTACACTCACGCCTGAAGAAAAAAAGGAAATTTTAGAATATAGGCGATTTAATAATTATGTCATGCTGAATTGTCCTAAAACAACTCAGGGAATCAGAAGTTTTTTGCCTGTTAAAGGTGATGAGAATATGGTTGTGAGATATGTTAAGAATGTATTTGGATGCACTTCAGAAGAAGCTAAGGGTGCACTGGAAATGGTATTTAGCCTTCTGGTTCAGGCTAGTGAAGTTGTAGGTGGAGAAAATATTTTATTTAAACATGAAAAGAAGGATGCATATCAGATTACTGCAAGTCGATATTTGATTAAAAATTACAAGACTTCAAAATTCTATCAGTGTAATAAATGTGGGAGATTGACCCCGTATAATCTTAGAGAAAAATGTACGCAAGATAGATGTAACGGTGTTTTATCAGAGGTGGATCCTGATAAGGTGTTAGCAACTAATTTTTATCGCAATCAGTATAAAGAAAAGAAGATAGAAAGAATTGTGATCAAGGAACATACAGCCCAACTTGAAAGAAAACAGGCAAAGGAATATCAGAAAGACTTTAAGAATAAGAAAATAAATATACTTAGTTGTTCTACAACATTTGAAATGGGAATTGATATTGGAGGGTTAGAAACGGTATTTATGCGTAATGTTCCTCCAACACCAGCCAATTATGTGCAGAGAGCAGGCCGAGCAGGCCGAAGAAAAGATAGTGCAGCATATATACTCACATATTGTGGAACAGGTTCCCATGATTATACATATTTCTCGGAACCTGAAAAGATGATTTCAGGAGTAATTAATCCTCCGTGCTTTAATGTCCTAAATAAGAAGATTATTGTAAGACATTTGATGGCTGCTAGTTTAGGTTATTTTTTTAGATTACACCCAGAAATGTTTAAGAATATTGAGGCATTAGTTATTAACGGTGGAACCAAAGAATTTAAACGATATATGGGGTCACATCCAAAGGATTTGAATGATTATATCAATAAGAAAATTATTCCGGAGAGACAATACGATGAGTATAAAAATTTTAAATGGATAGATGAAATGGGTGGCGAAGATGAAAAAATGGCTCATTTTGTAGAATCGATTTGGGAAATGCTTACGGAATATGAAAAGGCTAAAGAGAAGGCAGTGAAAGAAGATCGTGGTTCTGATTCGGATTATTATAAAAGGCAGATAGAGAAATTAAAACAGCAAGATGTGCTAGAATCGTTATCTAGGTATTGTGTTATTCCAAAATATGGATTCCCAGTTGATGTAGTTGATCTTCAGATATATGAGAATGGAGTTCCAGTTAATAAATATGCAATGAGCCGAGATCTTAAAATTGCTATTTCTGAATATGCACCAGATTCAGAAGTGATAGTTGATAAAAATAAATATACATCAAAGTATATTACACTAAAAAGGAATTCTCAGTTTACAAAGAATTGGTTTGTTACATGCTCATCTTGTAGAAGAACCAATATTTTCTTGAGCAGTGGAGATAATTCTAAGTGCAAGTATTGCGGTCAAGATATAGGAAGTGAGGTAGCAGAATACTATATAGAGCCTAGTTATGGATTTAAAAGTGGAGAAACAAAGGAAAGCACATATTTAAAACCTAAGCGGTCATATGCTGGTGAAGTGACTTATATAGGTGGTGGAAAAATAGATGAGAAACGTTTGATTATTGGAAATATATTAGGGGTGGAAACAAGTAGTGATGATGAACTTCTTGTTATGAATAAATCTGGATTTTATATGTGCCCGGAATGTGGTTATAGCGACATAGTAAAACATGGATTAATAACACCGCAAACATTGAAAACACATAAAAATTATAAACAATATACTTGTGCTAATGATACGCTTGAGTATATTCGGTTAGGTCATAAATTCGCTACCGATGTTGCTAGATTTACCATCCCAATGTTGGAAACAGGTGATAAAACAAGTTTTCCACAAGCGTTATCATTTCTATATGCATTTCTAGAGGGAATTAGCATTGCTTTAGGTATAGAGAGAACGGATATAGATGGTGTTTTAGAGTTTAATTTGGAAATGCAGAGTTATGATATCTTATTATATGATAATGTGCCAGGGGGAGCAGGACATGTAAAAAGGCTGCTTAATAAAGATGCTGTTATAAGTTCTCTTAAGGCTGGGTTAGATAAGGTTAGTAAGGAATGTTGTGACGAAAATACATCGTGCTATAATTGCCTGAGAAATTATTACAATCAATCATATCACAGTAAGCTGGTCAGAAAGTTAGCAAAAGATTTTATTAAACGTATTTTGCAGGAAGTTGAGGGAGTTAATGAATCTTATCAGAACGAAAGCTGGCATTGCAATGGATGATAAGGCTTTTGCATAAATGCGCAACAGCACTAGAGTTATTTGATAACAAAATTTTATTGCCTATTGAGGATATCTGAGGTGTCCGCTACACGTGAACTAAGAGATAGAAAGGACGCAGCTGCTACGAGTAGTATTTCGCGATAGTAGCTTTGCAGATAGTCTGCCTAAAATAAATGTTGGAGAAATCTTTAAATTGATCGCTCCTGATATAAGCATTAAAGTGATTTAGGAGGTGTGATGATGAAAAAGGGTAACGATGTAATTACCATAGATAAGAGCTTTTTTGAAAATGTATCGAATGTTCTTGATAAGGCGAGAAAAAACGCCAAAACTGCGGTTAATCTTTCTATGGTATATGCTTATTATGAAATTGGAAAAATCATCGTAGAGGAAGAACAAAGAGGAAAAAAACGAGCTGCGTATGGAACTCAGCTTGTAAATGAATTATCAGCATATTTGACAAGAATGTACGGGAAAGGGTTTTCTGTTGGAAACTTAAAAAATATTCGTCAATTTTATAGAGTTTATTCTACTGATCAAATTGGCGAAACAGTGTTTAGCCAATTTGAAAACCTTCCGATGGTTGATACCGGGAGAAAGTTTTTCCTAAGTTGGTCTCATTATTTAAAACTTATGCGCATTGACAATATAGATGAGCGCCATTTTTATGAAATTGAATCAGTGAAAAATGACTGGAGTTTAACGGAATTAAAACGTCAGTATGACAGTTCGTTATATGAGCGAATCGCACTTAGTACAGATAAAGACAAAGTTTACCGTTTAGCACTGGAAGGACAGAAGTTTGAGAAACCACAGGATGTAATCAAAGATCCGTATGTGTTGGAATTTCTTGGCTTGAAAGAATTGCCAGAATATTCAGAGAGTGAATTGGAAAGCCGTATTATAGATAACTTACAGCAATTTTTGCTGGAACTCGGCAGAGGATTTGCATTTGTTGGCAGGCAGGTACGTTTTACCTTTGATGAAGAACATTTTATGGTTGATTTGGTATTTTATAATCGCCTGTTACGTTGTTTTGTCCTGTTTGACCTTAAGATCGGAGAATTAAAGCATCAGGATATAGGGCAGATGCAAATGTATGTGAATTATTATGACAGAAAGGTGAAACTACCGGATGAAAATCCAACAATTGGAATTGTTCTCTGTAAGGACAAGAATAATGCTGTGGTAGAAATGACATTGCCAGAGGATAATTCACAGATTTTTGCAAGTAAGTATGAAACTGTATTGCCAAGCAAAGAAGCGCTGCAAAAATTATTGGAAGAACAAATGTCAGACGAAAAGGGGACTGATGGCGAATAAAACTACAATTCAGGCTTTTTTCAGGTAACGCAGGAGCATTTGCAGAGGAACATGCAAAGAAAATCAGATTATATGTCGAAAATGCCTGTGGCAACATTTTGGCAACAAAAACCCCGCCAACCACAAAAATGTCATACCATATCACGCAAAATAAGCCATATATTACACACAAAACACTGCCAAAAACCAAGAAAATGGCATAACCAAATCCGTGAAGGCGGACGTACAGTAGGATCAGGACGTGTTGCTACAATCATTGAGTAATCAATAGATTATCATAAAGCAAGAAAAATTAAGGGTTTCCATATTGGAAACCCTTTTTGTAATGCTTAAATGATACTATTTTGATACTATTATTTTGTTCAATTTATCTGCAACTTCCTGGTGCCGGCTAGGATATAGATGCCCATAGGTGGATAAAACCATCTGCACGGTGTCGCCGATTCTTTCAGCTATAAGCTGTACCGTAAATCCCAATTCAATGAGTAGAGAAACATGGGAGTGCCGAAGATCGTGGATCCTAATGAATGGAATCCCGGATGCACTACAGCAGCGCTGCATATTCCCCCTGATCAGGCTTTTGGTGAATGTGAATATAAGATCATCTTTTTGTATACCATAGATGCAGTCTGTATATGCTTTTAGATCGTCCATAACAGCTTTAGGCATATATATAACCCTTATGCCGTTATCTGTCTTTGGTGGTGTCACAATATCCCCGGATCTTTTACGTTGAATAGATTTATCTATATTGATCGTGCAGGCTTCAAAATCAAGATCCCTATATGTAAGGGCAATTAATTCACCAAAGCGCATACCACCATAAAATAGCAGTTCTATGGCTATATGTGCAGTAGGATCTGTCACATAGGATATAAAATGATTGTATTGGTCGAGCGTCCAGAATTTAAGGGATTTGGTACGCTTTCCCATATGCCCTGCTTTTGAGCATGGATTGACCGGTAGATTGTAATAGGTGACCGCAAAATTGAGTATGGTAGTCATAGTGTTATCTATACGGTCCAGGTAGGCATCTGAATAACCGGCGGCAATCTGTTCATTTTGCCAAGATCTTATATCTGCCGGTGTAATCTCATTTATTGGTTTATCCTTAAAATATGGCAGTATCTTATTTTTGAATACGTTCTTTTTGCCATCTACGCTGTTCTGGCGTAGTCTATGGCTTATATCCTCAATATAGATATCATAAAGGCTTTGGAAGGTCATAGACGGCGTTCCCTGCTGCCTTTCCAGGAATTGCCGTTCCCATTCCTTGGCTTCTCTTTGTAGCTTAAAACCCCTCTTTAGTTTCTGCTTACGCTGTCCAGTGTAATCCGTGTAATAGAATTTGCAATAAAATGTATTTGTTTTGGTGTCCTTGTATACTGGCATTGTTTACCCCTTTCCAGCTTGGCGGCATAGAAAACAAGATAAATATTGTCTGTATATTGACCTATTACACACATGCACTTTACATAGAATAGCCTAGAACGTGACTAATGTCCTCATATTTGAATTTTAATGTATTAGACGTTAATTTATACCATTGTGCAAATAAAACGGCTTAAATCGAAAAATACAGCGTCATTCCTTTTTGTACTCCGGGATCTTTGACAGATCATCAACATAGCTTGCCGCCTTTTCTTGCCCTTTGTCGTTCAGCTTGGCAAACGAAGTTGCCAGTGCTAAAAAAGTTTTATTTTCGGTTTTGATGGTTGTCATGTGTTCCACCGATTCACGCAAAGAGGGTTGTTTATCGATTGTATCGTCGATATATTCGGAATAATCTAATTGTCTTGGTTTGACTTCTAGGGCTTTTGCAAATTTTAAAACGGTTTCAAGTTTTGGTTTCCTTTTGCCATTTTCGTATTGGGCGACTTGCTGCTGTGTCATTCCTATGAGCTCACCTAATTCTCTTTGAGAAAGCCCCTTTTCAATTCTATATTTTTTTATATTCATTACATCACCTCATAAACGAATAATAACACAAATGTATAAAAGGCACAAACAAAAGTTTGTAAAATGCTATTGACACAAACAAAAGCTTGTTATAATATAAAACCACAAACAAAAGTTTGTAACTGAACAAAGGAGGTGAGAACATGAGAATAGACCGCAAGAAATACGAATTTTTACTTGCAAGAACTTGTAAGAGTCGAAACGATTTGATTGCTGCAGGTTTAAAACCTACTACATTGTCACATATAGACAAAGTTGACGCTAGACCGGCAACAGTTGGCAAGATTGCAAAGGCATTAGGCTGTGACATAACCGATTTATTAGCAGACGAGGAACTGTAAACAAGAGCTTGGCGGCATAGAAAACAGGATAAGGAGGCGCAAAGGATGGATAGGCTTTATTTAAACGTTAGCGACGTTATGGAGCTTTTGGGCGTGTCAAAGTCAAAAGCGTACCAGATAATCAAAGATCTAAACAAAGAAATGATGTCAAAAGGCTATTTGACAGTGAGCGGCAAAGTAAACAGGCGTTACCTGTTGGAACGCTGCTATTCACAGGAGGTAGGAGCATGAAAAAAGACAAAATACCCGGTATCAGGGAATTAAGACAGGCCAGAGGGCTAACACAGAAAGATCTAGGCGCAATGTGTGATATTTCAGCGGCGAATATCCGAAAATACGAGAGCGGCAGACAGACACCGAAGAAAGAGACGTTAAACCGTATATATAACGCTTTGGGAGTGTGCGATACTATCACCATAGGCAACCCGGACGATACACCAGCAAGCGATGTTGTAGGCGACAACGTGAGCGTTGACGTCCAGGAAGACGAAGAGGTTTATAGTGTGACTAAAAAAGAGCTTATGGCAATGGCTTATGACGTCATGGATGATCTGTTATATACATGTGCTTCAAAAGATGAAATGATGGTGATGAACTTTGCGTTAAGCAGGCTGATAAACGAGATAACAAGGAGGTAGGGGAACGATGGCAAAACGTAGAATGTTTAGTTTAGATATTGTGGACACTGATATTTTCCTTGATATGCCACCAACAACACAGAATTTGTATTTCCATTTAGGCATGAGGGCAGATGATGACGGCTTTGTTGCTGCACCTAAAAAAATTGCTAAATTGTGCAGCAGTACACCAGACGACATAAAAATATTAGTGGCTAAAGGGTATATTATCCCATTTGATGATGGAGTAGTATTGGTTACTGATTGGATGATAAACAATCAAATTCGTAAAGATCGATACACTGAAACACGATTTAAAGAACATTTGAATTCCATTGAATCAGAGGACGGAAGATATAAAAAAAGCTTGTCAACCAAATGGCAACCAAATGGCAACCAAATGGCAACCGATGGTCAACCCAGTATAGGTAAGGATAGTATAGGTGAGTATAGTACAGATAAGGATAGTGTTGCAACTAACGATAATATTACTAAAGACGATAATAATTATATGTTTACCACTACTTCAGTATCTACCGGAAGAAGGGAAGATGACTATGATTACCATTATTTTAATGCACCAGAATATAATGATCCACCATTTAAGTAAAGCGAGGAGGTGAGACAGTGACAGACAACAGAATCAGCCGCTTGGCATTTGCAAGGCCTGGAAGTAAAGCATTTAAGGACATGACACCAGAGGAGCATATAGACCGCAATATCTATATGCGCAATAAGCTAAAGGGTACAGCATGCGAGAATGCCACAGATGAAGATCTAGACAACATAAGATTAAAGCAGGTAGAACAGGGCTTATACTATGAGAACGACAACGCAGTTGTTAAACTTGGCTTTGATGCCACCTATGCGGACGATAGAAGAAAAAGAGCAGCCATACCGTCCATCTATGAGGGTATGAGGGCAAACGCCTTTAATTTCGACATATACGGCACTGATGTGGCAGACGTAAGAAAAGTGATCAATGCATTTGTTCTGAACTTTGGGAAGTTTCAGAAAGAAGGCTACGGACTGTTTATATGGTCCAAGACTAAAGGAACAGGCAAAACCATGCTAGCAAGCATTCTTTTGAATGAAGTTGTAATGCACTATATGACACCTGCAAGGTTCATAACAGTATATGACTATCTGGACATGGTAGCGGAAAGCTGGAAGGATAAAAGCGGCGATATAAGCGCAAGGCTCAAAAACATAGAAAACGCCCCTTTACTGGTTCTGGATGATATAGGCGTTCAGAGTGTCGATAAAATGGCAAATGATAAGTTATTTAAGCTCATAGATAAGCGATACAGTAAAAAGCTGGTGACGATATACACCAGCAACAAGGAAATAGAAGCCCTTGGACTTGATGACAGGATCACAAGCAGGATAGAGCCGCCTAGGAACTTTATTGTACACCTTCCAGAGGTATCAGTAAGGAATAAGGACGCAGAGAGAAAACAGAAAGAATTTTTAACACGATTAAAGGAGGAGTAAGACAATGGCAACAATACCAGTATACGGCAAGATAAAGCCGGTCAAGAATATTTACGATACAAACGACACTATGAAAATCGTTGGAAAACAGGTCATTGAAATAAGCACAAAGGCATGTAAGGAAATAACCGATATAACAAGGGCAAGAGCTCCACAGATAGACTACGCCCCCGAAAGTGTACAAAATGCCATGAAGGGGCTTACATGGGATATATTTATGCTTGGGTACATATACGGCAAGAGAGCCGAGAGGGAGAAAAGGGCAAAAAAAACAACCCGAACCGCCTAATAATTCAACAATCCGGATTGCTTCTTGATATATACGAACTACACAGAAGATAAAGTAACAGTTGCACCTGAATAGCCTGCTACAAATTCAATATATCCAAGCGATCCGGATATGTCAAGGATTAATTCACAAAAAGGTGCTACCAACACCTGAGGGAAGTTACCCACAAACCGAAGGCTTATGAATAACGTTTTAGTCACAGAGGACACTCTACAGGCTTGTAGGGTGTCTTTTTGTGTGCTTAAGGGTGTGACGTTTTTTGTCACCCCTTACAAAACCCAACATTATTTTGTATATGAGGCTGTAAAGGTCGGAAAATACGACCTTTATTGAACTTAGGGCGTCCCGAAATGGGATCACTAATAATGACCCCATCTGTATATACCGTAACGATTCGTGACGCTATTCATAAACTACTTCAGAAAACTTCAGTTTTACTACAGAAAACTACAGGTCAGATGTTAATAAATGTTAAGGTTCGAACCTATAACGAAGCTAGGGGTACCCTGAATTAAATCAGTCTTAAAACATGTCAAAACATGTCATTAGAGAATATATACAACTTGGCAAAACCCAACATCATTGCTAACAAATGCTAACGTTAACATGTTAGTAAATGTTAGTAATAAAAAAATTTTTTTTACCTTTTGAAGCCAGATTGAAATAGTTTGTATATATTTCTATATTCTATTTGTACATAAAAGAATGGTTTTAATGTTTTTTGAACAAATGCGCTATACTTGACACTTTACAAGGGTTTGAATAAATTAGATATATCAAGCCTACCGATGGCGTAAAACAAAGGGGTTATAAAATGAATAATATTACTACTGGATATCAGGACACCGAAGATCAGGACGTAAAAGGCTACTTCACACAGGAGCAGGTAAATGCTATTGTGAGCAAGCGGTTGAAGGAGCAGAAAGCAGCACTTGCTGCAGAACTTGATCAGAGGGAAAAAGACATAAATAAACGTGAAATGGCTATCAAGGCGGCTGAACTTCTGAGTGCTAAGGGATTGAGCAGAGATCTGGCCAGCGTGCTGAAATACGACACAGAGGAAGAATTACAGAAGGCTGTTGATACCATCAGTAATATGCAAGGCATGAAGGTAGAACAGGATAGTGGAAGATCAGGACGTCACGTTCTTGAGAATAAATTACCGGCTCATAATCCTGTTGAAGCAGAACCGGATCAATTTAAAAAAGCCTTTGGCCTTGATTAGAGACGTATTCCCATTTTGGGAATACGCTAGAAAGAAAAGGTGATTACATGGCTATAAATTTAACGACAAAATTTGAACCTTATGTTGATGAGGTTTTCAAGGCAGAGAGCAAGAAGAGCTTGCTCACAAATAACGATTTTGATTTTACAGGCGCTCATACTGTCAAGGTGTACAAGATCAGCACCGGCAGCATGAACGACTACGACAGGGACGGCACAGGATCAGGGACAAAGGGTTCCCGGTATGGCATTGTGGAAAGTCTCAACGCTACCACAGAGGAGTTTACCTTGAAAAAGGATAGATCCTTTACCTTTGCCATTGATAAGCTGGACACAGACGAGACAGCGCAGCAGTTACAGGCTGCAACAGCTTTATCGAGGCAGCAGAGGACGGTAGTTATTCCAGAGGTTGACACATACACCTATGGAGTTATGGCAGCAGGTGCAGGACATACGCCAGACGCTAAGGCTTTAACTGTGGATAATATCTATGATGAGATCACAGCGGCAACCGAAACATTAGACGATGACGAAGTACCGGAAACAGGCCGTGTGCTTGTTGTTACACCAGCCATTTATAGACTGATGAAAAAGTGCAAGGACATTGTGCTTGATACAGAAATTGGTGCAGATATGAGGGCAAAGGGTGTTATATCCAACCTTGACGGCATGGCAGTTATTAAGATCCCAGCCGTTAGGCTGCCTGAGAAGTTCGGATTTATGGTTGCTCACCCATCTGCAACGGTAGCACCTACTAAGCTGGAGGATTACAAGATCCATGAAGATGCACCGGGTATCAGTGGCGCACTGGTAGAAGGTCGTGTTGTATATGATGCGTTTGTTCTTGAAAACAAGAAAAATGCTATCTATTATCAGGCTTTACCAGCCTAAATAAGGGCATATATGCGTTACAGGAACTTTAACCTCCTTTCCTCCGGGCGCATATGACTATATAACTTGGTGTTAGAGCCTCCACATGGTGTATGTGGGGGCTTTTTGTGAATATGGAGAGTTATAAGAGGGTGTAAAATGGCAAAGAGCAATGAAGAGCTTGTGAAGCTCATACAGAATGGCGAGAATGTGACAGATAACATGATTACGTTATATGATCAGAATAAAGGCATGATATATAAAGTGGCAAAAAAATATGCATATGCGGAAGATGTGGCCGACTTACTCCAAGAGGCATATATTGGACTCTTGAAGGCTGTACGAGGGTACAAGGAAAATCAGGAACGTAAATTCATTACATACATGGTTGTATGCATAGATAGGCATTTGCAGAGGTATATACAGAAGGCCAAGCTAATTAATATTTCAATTCATAAACAGGAACAAATAAGGCAGCTAATGGCTTGCACATCAGATTTTACAAGCAAGAACAACCACAAACCCACGGCAAAGGAACTTGCCAAGATGATGAAAATAACAGTGCCACAGGTAGAGAAGATTATAGAGCTCATGGATAAGGGCGATATGGTGGGGTCACTTGATGAGAAGTTAAGCAACCAGGAAGATGCCAACAACCTATATGCAATCATTGGCTCAGATGATGGGCATATTGATGGCGTACTTGATAAAGTAGCCATTGAAGAGCTGTGGAAGGTTGCCAAGCATATATTGACACCTAGGGAATATGAAATTATAGAGTTGAAATATAAAAAGCGTCTATCTATCCGCACAATATGTAACAGGCTGCAAAGATCTATTTATACAATCTATGACGTTGAGGGGCGAGCCATGGACAAATTGTCATGTAATGCCAAAATAAAGAGACTGGCGGAAGATATGGGAATACTGTGATACTCATATGATACTAAAAAATAGAATAGTCGCTAGATTTTGAGAAAAACAGACATAAAAAACCACGGATATAAGCCATTTTAAAAGCTATGGAAATGGTAAAAATATATTTATGATTGTGTTGCTACAATTATCGAGTAATCTACGCGTAAGTAACGAGAAGATTAGATAAATAAAAAATATCCGGAGAGTGTTTACACTCTTCCGGGTATTTTTTTGTTTATCGATTAGCAGCAATATTGACAATGAAATTACCGGTATGTTACTTTGTAGATGCAAACAATTGGGTGGGCTTATAAGCAAGCCCTGTGCAGCAGAAAAGGAGATATCAATGAAGAAAATCTTGATTACCGGTGGAACCACATTTGTCAGTAAGTATGCAGCAAAGTATTTTGTAGAGCATGGATATGATGTCTATGTAGTGAACCGTAATTCAAAACCGCAGGTTAAGGGCGTGACGCTGATTGAAAGCGACAGGCATAATTTAGGGGATAAGCTGAAGAATTTGCATTTTGATGTTGTTGCCGACATAACCGCTTATGATGCACAAGACATAATTGATTTACATAATTCGCTGGACTCTTTTGATCAATATATAATGATTAGTTCCAGTGCGGTATATCCGGAGTATGGTGTACAGCCATTTCCTGAGGATTCTGAAAGAGCAGTAAATAAATTCTGGGGAAAATATGGAACAGATAAGATCGAAGCAGAAAATGCACTGTTGGAGAGAGTCCCGGATGGTTATATTTTAAGACCGCCATATTTATATGGTTCTATGGACAACGTCTATCGGGAGGCGTTTGTATTTGACTGTGCAATGGCAGACAGAAAATTTTATTTGCCGGAAGACGGTGAGATGAAATTACAGTTTTTCCATGTGGAAGATTTGTGCAGGCTGATGGAAGTATTAATTACAAAGCGCCCAACGGATCATATCTTAAATGTCGGAAATGAAAATGTAATATCGATAAGAGACTGGGTTATCAAATGTTATGCCTGCTTTGATAAAGTACCGGAATTCGTATCGGTACCGGAAACAGTAGAGCAGAGAAATTATTTCAGCTTTTATAATTATGAATACTGTCTTGATGTGACCCGGCAGAAGAAGATATATCCGGAGACGATGTCAATGGATGCCGGGTTACAGGAGGCTGCAAATTGGTATATAGAGCATGAAGGTGAGGTAAACAAGAAGCCATATTGGGAGTATATTGATACCAATTTGGTATAAAGGTAATTGACATAATAAGATGACAAGCGTGTGTATCAGGAAGGGAATTACGATGAAAATAATAGAAGTAATGGATCTGAACCGTCCGGAACTGACGGTTTATGCGGAGCTTTCGGAACGGCAGCTTGCAACAATCTATGAACCGGAGGAAGGGTTGTTTATTGCTGAGAGTCCGAAGGTGATTGAGCGGGCGTTAGATGGTGGATATGAACCGGTGTCTTTTCTGGCAGAAAAGGGACAGCTTGCAGAGGCTGAGGAGATTCTGGATCGGATGGAGGATGTCCCAATCTATGTTGCACCGGATGAGATATTGACGAAGCTTACCGGTTATCATCTGACAAGGGGGCTCTGGTGCGCGATGCGCCGCAGGACATTGCCAACGATAGAGGAGGTATGTCAGAGAGCGAAGCGGATCGCTATTTTGGAAGAAGTGGTCAATCCGACAAATGTGGGAGCATTGTTCCGCTGTGCCGCAGCACTTGGTATGGATGCAGTGATATTGACCGGTGGCTGCAGTGATCCTCTTTACAGACGTGCAAGTCGTGTGAGTATGGGAACAGTATTCCAGATTCCGTGGACAATGTTGTCAAAGAAGGATGGTGTCTGGCCGGAGCAGGCAATGAAGACATTGAAAGAAATGGGCTTTAAGACGGCGGCAATGGCACTCCGAGAAGATAGTGTAGGAATTGATGATCCGCAGTTAAGTAGTGAGGAAAAGCTGGCAATTGTGCTCGGTACAGAGGGCGATGGGCTGGCCGGAGATACGATAGCTGACTGCGATTATACGGTTATGATTCCGATGGCACATGGCGTAGATTCACTTAACGTAGCGGCGGCAGGAGCGGTAGCTTTCTGGCAGCTGGGACATCAGCGGCAGGAGTAGTATCCGTTTGTAAAGATTGTGCGTCGACGACAGGAAAGGGTGGTCTTCTGGCAGGTGAGATACCGCTGACAGGAATAAATAGTATTCATCTGGAAAGTTATAGCATCAGTCGCAGAAAGTAGTAGCCCGCAAGAAAACATGCTGGGAATATATTGATGCCGATTTGGTAAAATAATAAATTGACAAATAATAAGATGGCAGTATAATGATTGGTAGCACTGAATTGGTGCTACCAATTTCTTTTATATGAAAAGTATAGTTCAAACGAAAAAGGATAAAAAATGTAGAGAGGACATTTGAATGAAGTATATCAGACAGTTTTTAATCATTCTTGCAATTTCATTTATCGGGGAACTGCTCAAATATGTATTACCTTTGCCGATTCCTGCCAGTATTTATGGAATGGCGATTTTATTTGTATGCCTGATGACGGGCTGGATCAAGTTAGAAGCAGTGAAAGAGACAGGGAAATTTTTAATTGAGATCATGCCATTGATGTTCATTCCTGCCGGTGTTGGTCTGATGGTTAGCTGGGGAACGTTGAAGCCGGTGCTGATTCCGGTATGTGTGATCACGGTCGTTACGATCATTACGGTTATGGCGATGACAGGCAGACTGTCACAGTGGATCATCAGAAAGGATAGGAAGAAAGAGGAACAAGAGGATGCATGATTTTTTTGAAAACTCCCTGTTTGCAGGAGTTACACTTAGCCTGATCTCATATTTGATCGGGTCAATATTAAAGAAGAAATTCAAACTGGGAATATTTAATCCGTTGCTGATCTCGATTGTAGTTACCATCCTGGTACTGGTTGTGAGCAAGGTGGATTATGATACTTATAATGAAGGCGCCAAATATTTAAGCTGGCTGTTGACCCCTGCAACCGTATGTCTGGCGATCCCGCTCTATGAACAGTGGGAACTGCTGAAGCATAACTGTAAGGCGGTTATGGCAGGTCTTGCTGCCGGTGTGGTGACAAGTCTTTGTACGGTGTTTGTATTGTCAAAGATCATGGGACTTACACATGAGGATTATGTAACGATGCTTCCGAAGTCTATCACGACTGCGATCGGTATGGGTGTTTCAGAAGAACTGGGTGGATATGTAACGATTACGGTTGCGGTTATTATCGTAACGGGTGTTCTTGGAAATATATTTGGTGAATTAGTGTGCAAGATTTTTCGAATCACTGAACCGATATCAAAGGGTCTGGCATTTGGATCTGCATCTCATGCGATCGGAACGGCAAAGGCGATCGAGATCGGTGAAGTGGAAGGTGCAATGAGCAGTCTGGCGATTGCGGTTTCCGGTATTCTTACGGTTGTGCTTTCGTCGTTATTTGCGCATTTTATGTAAATATATATGTTGCTTATAAAATGCAAGGATTTATTTCGAATTTACAGATCGGATATAGAAATAATGAAGTTAGTTGATAATCTCATAGGCGGGTATCCGCTGGTAGCGGATATCAAAATATAGAAATAACGAAATTTATTGATAGTCAAGGAGACGAGTATGGAAAAACAACATGTTACATCAGAATATGAAAAAGCAATTCAATATATTTACAGCCTGATGCAGGACGGAACCTTGCAGAACGGAAGCAAGCTTCCAACCGAACGTACGATAGCGGAGACGTTAGGAATCGGAAGAAATTCGACCAGGGAGGCACTCAGTATCCTGCATGGCATGGGAATGATCGAACGCGTACAGGGATCGGGAAATTATATATCAAAAAATGCCGGAGAGTCGATCCGTCAGATGCTTATGATGATGCTGGCACTTGGCAGTATCACGAAATCCGAGGTCTGTGAGTTCCGTTGTACAATGGAAAAGTCTGTATGCAGTATGCTGATCGAGAAAGGAATACCATTTGAGTGTCAGGTGCTTCTGGAGGATAATCTGGCAAGGATGGAGCAGGTGGATGGTTCCGAACTGGTTAGCGTGGATAAGGAATTTCATGAATTGCTGATCCGGGCAACAGAGAATGAACTATTTTCGATGATCATGGAGGCGGTTATGATCGTTTATCGGGAATGGATCGATCTGGTGCTGCGACGTGTGAATACAAAAGAAAAGGCAAACTTGCTTAATTATCACAAGCAGATCTATAATAGTGTATTGGAACGTGATGAAGCAGCCATGAAAGCGGCGGTAGACGGGCATTATCATCTGATCAGCCAGATGCTTGCATTGTAGGTGAGTAGAGGTAATATATAAGAAGGAGGTAAGAGAGTATGATCGTAACACTTGGAAGACAATGTGGATGTGCCGGAGATGAAGTTGGAAAAAAATTATCGGAGCTGTTAGGGATTCCCTTTTATACGAAGCCAGAGCTGATCGCGCTTGCAAAAGAAAAGAAAATTTATGAAAAGTACCCAATGTATTTTGGTGAGCAGCCGGTAAATGCGATGATCAGTTCGGTTGCGGATGATTTCTGTCCGAAGAATCAGTATGATACACCGAAACGGGCATTGTCAGCAATGTTTGGCGGACAGAGTTTTATTATTATAGGACGTGCTTCGAATTATGCCTACCGGGATGATAAGGATGCTGTCCGGGTGTTTCTGTGCGGAGATAAGAAGCAGCGGGCGCATCATATCGCAGGAAAGCATAAGATCTCGGAGCGAAAGGCTATAGCGCTTGTTGAAAAGACAGATGAGAAACGACGTGGTTATCACAGATATTATACCGGAGAAGAATGGGGCTATGCAGAGAATTATGATCTGTGTATAGACGCGGTACGACTGGGTGTTGATAAGACGGCGGAATTGATCGCAGACTATGTAAAGCATGTCGGAGGCAGATAAATGACAACGAGAGAAGAAGCGCTGGCATATGGACTGTCTTTTCCTGATACATATCAGCAGGCACCATTTCATGATCCGAACTGGCAACTGGTGCGCGTGAAAGGAAGCAAGAAGGCATTCCTGTGGACATATGAGAGAGACGGATATATTAATCTGAATGTAAAGGTCGATCCGGAATGGCGGGATTTCTGGCGGAGCGCATTTGACGCGGTGATACCGGGCTGGCATCAGAATAAGGAGCACTGGAATACGATCATTCTGGATGGAAGTATTCCGGATCAGGATGTGAAACGGATGATCGCAGAGAGTTATGATCTGGTGACAACCAGTCCATCAAAGAGAATCTATGAGGCGGTGAAAAAGATTCCTGCCGGAAAGGTTGCAACCTATGGTCAGATCGCGGAGCTTGCCGGGGATAAGAAGATGGCGCGTGCAGTGGGAAACGCGCTTCATAAGAATCCGGATCCGGAGCACATTCCCTGCTTTCGTGTGGTAAATGCAAAGGGTGAATTATCCGGAGCATTTGCATTTGGCGGAAAGAATGTACAGGCAGATCGATTGATGGCAGATGGAGTTACAGTTGTCGATGGACGGGTGGATATGGAGAGATTTGGAATAAAGATCTTAGATGGAGAAATCATATAAAAATATAAAGTGAAAAATGATTTATATGCAGGAAATGACCGTTCAAATACAAAGGTTATTTGAAACAGAAAACAAGTCATTTTTGCAAGACTACTGTACAGGCAGGGGGAGGCAGTATATAATATATCCGTAATTCCAACATGGGGATTTAAATGAGGTTTGGGATACATATATAACCAGAGACTTGTCGGGGGCGATAGTCTCTGGTTTTTTTGTTTGGAATGCATATTTTACGGAGTGGAAGTTAATTATTTTGTAATTCCGTTTGAATGTGTAAGATTTGCAGGCAATTCTTTATTTGAAAGGAAATAAAAATGTCAGAATATCAGTATGTAGAGCATGAATTTGCTCCGGTATATAATGAAGAATCACAGGTGCTGGTTCTTGGCAGTCTGCCATCGGTGAAATCCAGAGAGCAGGGCTTCTACTACGGACATCCGAGAAACCGTTTTTGGAAGGTTGTGGCAGCTGTACTTGGTGTACCGGAACCCCTGACGATAGAAGAGAAAAAATGGATGCTGCTTGCCGGTCATGTGGCGGTCTATGATGTGATCCGGGCTTGTGAGATCATCGGTTCCAGTGACAGCAGTATTCGAAATGTGATTCCTGCAGATATTAAAAGCATTGTAGCACATACCCCGATCCGGGCAGTTTTTACAAATGGTAAGACTGCCGGCAGATTATACAAAAAATATCAGGCGGAACATATCGCTCTTCCGATGATCGAGCTGCCTTCGACAAGTCCGGCAAATGCAGCGTTCTCGTTGGAACAACTGGAAGAAATATGGAAATCGGAGATTGGTAAATATTTGTAAAAGTATTTTACAATAGTGACGCTGACATATAAAAAGAACAATATTTTACATTAATTATACACAACTTTACAGATTCATCAGATGGTTTTACCTGTGTATGATAGCGGGCGTTTTTTTGTATGATATACTGCATCCAGACCAGAATTTTCTCATGCCATTAGTTTATTTTTAATTTTACAAAATTCTGGTGGGTGTGGTATAGTAAGGATAACTTTTTTTCTGATGAACAATAGACGTGGAGGTTACAAGAAAATGTCTCAGATAACGAAACGTGCGTTGGAAGCATCACTGAAGAAGCTTCTTACAAAGAAGCCGCTTGATAAGATAACGATAACGGATATCACGGAAGACTGCGGCATCAACCGAATGACATTTTACTATCATTTTAAAGATATCTATGATCTGGTAGAGTGGGTGTGTGTGGAGGATGCAACGAGGATACTGGGTGAGAATAAAACCTATGATACCTGGCAGGAAGGCTTCCTTCGTATCTTTGAAGCGGTGAGCGAGAATAAGACATTTATGATGAATGCATATCATTCGATCAGCAGAGATCAGGTAGAAAAATATTTGTACAGTCTGACGTATGATCTGATGATCAAGGTCATCGAAGATAAGGCGAAGGATATGCAGGTGCGGGATGAAGATAAGAAGTTCATTGCTGATTTTTACAAATGCTCCTTTGTCGGTGTGTTGCTTGAATGGATCGAGAATGGCATGAAGCAGGATCCACATGTGATCGTAGATAAGATGGGACTGGTGATGCATGACAATATTACCAGAGCACTGGAAGCATTTCGGACAGATGCCTTTCACAAAAAAACAGAGAGCTGACAGATACATTGAAAAAACAATGTATCTTATTTTTCAGACCGGTTATCCCATCAAAACAGGGAAAATGATAAAATTTTAGACAGAACAAGTACCGTGAATATATTTTTATCACGGTACTTTTTTTGTTTATTGAGGGCAAAAACGGGGCATCTTATAATAAAGACAGTTTTTGAAATAACTGGTCTGTTTGCGGGCAGGCTGTATATATTGGAGGTAATTCGTATGTATTATGCAAGTGGAAATTATGAAGCATTTGCCAGACCTAAGAAGCCGACGGGTGTGGATCAGAAATCGGCATATATTATAGGTTCGGGACTTGGTGCATTGGCGGCAGCCTGTTTTTTGGTAAGAGATGGACAGATGAAAGGCTCACATGTACACATTCTGGAGAAAGATCCAATTCCGGGCGGTGCATGTGATGGTTATCAGTACAGCGATATTGGCTATGTTATGCGTGGCGGACGTGAGATGGATAACCATTTTGAGTGTATGTGGGATCTGTTCCGTTCGATTCCGTCCATTGAGACAGAGGGTATCAGTGTACTGGATGAGTATTACTGGCTGAATAAAGCAGATCCAAACTATTCTTTGTGTCGAGCAACTGAGAATCAGGGACAGGATGCACATACCGATAAGAAATTCGGATTATCCGATAAGGGTGCAATGGAGATCATGAAGCTGTTCTTTACCCCGGATGAAGAATTATATAATAAACGGATCGATGAGTATTTTGATGAAGAAGTGCTCAACTCTAACTTCTGGATGTACTGGCGGACGATGTTTGCATTTGAGAACTGGCATTCTGCACTTGAGATGAAGCTCTATATTAAGCGTTTTATCCATCATGTCGGAGGACTGCCGGATTTCACGGCACTTCGTTTTACCAAATATAACCAGTATGAGTCCATGATTCTTCCGATGGTAAAATATCTGGAATCATTCGGTGTGGTGTTCCATTATAATACCAAGGTCATAAATGTGGAATTCGAGATCGAAGCAGGGAGAAAGCTGGCAAAGAAGATTGATATTATCCGTGATGGTGAAGCAGATGCGATCGACCTGACCGAGAATGATCTGGTATTTATCACAAATGGCGGCTGCGTGGAGAATTCTTCATACGGAAGCCAGAACAAACCGGCTGAGTTCAAGACCGAGATTCGCGAAGGCGGCGGATGGGATATGTGGCGGAAGATCGCTGCACAGGATCCATCCTTCGGACATCCGGACAAATTCTGTTACGATCCGGAGCAGTCAAACTGGATGAGTGCAACGGTAACGACTTTGGATGAAAAGATCCTTCCGTATATTAAGAATATATGCAAGAGGGATCCACTTTCCGGCAAGGTAGTTACAGGTGGTATCGTGACTGCAAGAGATTCCGAATGGCTGCTCTCCTGGACGATCAATCGCCAGCCACAGTTTCGTAATCAGTCAAAGGGTCAGGTGCTTGTATGGGTATATGGCTTATTCTCGAATAAACCGGGTGATTATGTAAAGAAGACCATGCGGGAATGTACCGGTAAGGAGATCTGCGAAGAATGGCTCTACCATATCGGAGTACCGGAGGAGAAAATACCGGAGCTTGCTGAGCACAGCGCAAACACAGTGCCGGTTATGATGCCGTATATTACAGCATTTTTCATGCCGCGTGAGAAAGGTGACCGCCCGGATGTTGTACCGGAGGGCGCGGTAAACTTTGCATTTCTTGGACAGTTTGCAGAGACAGCAAGAGATACGATATTTACGACCGAGTATTCGATCCGTACCGGTATGGAGGCAGTATATACTCTGTTGAATATCGATCGTGGTGTGCCTGAGGTCTGGGGCAGTGTCTATGATGTACGGGATCTGTTAAATGCGACCGTAGCGATCCGTGATGGCAGAAAGATCACGGATATGAAGCTTGGACTGAAAGAGAAGATCGCAATGAAGGAGCTTTTAAAGGCGGTAGAAGGAACCGATGTTGAGAAACTTCTCCGGGAGCATGGAGCGATATAAATACAAGATCTGTATATAAAGAAAGTCTCACGATATAATATAGTGAAAGAAAACAAAGCATCTGCTGATGTATGGACTTTATATAGTTTATGGATCAGCAGATGTTTTTTATATGGACAATGCAGACCATGACGGATAAACTGTCATGCATGACAAATTTATATATTTATTTTTTATATGCAGTGATATAATACAGGTATCTGCAAAATCTGCAGAAGGAAGGAATAAAAAATCAGGAGGAAAATGAATGAAAAGACATTTAAAAAAAGTAGTATTGGCAATGATCGCATTTGTACTGTGTGGAGTAATGAATGTGACAGGTTCCAATGTAAGTCTGGCAGCAACAGACGTTGAGACGGAGCAGACGGCAGAACTGGAAGCAGCATCAACCGTAAAGCATGTATCAGCGAGAAAACTGTATCATGCAGGTGACTATCTCTACATAGAAACCTCAAAGGGTGTACTTGCGTATAATATGAAAAAACAGACTGCAAAGTATGTTGTAAAGAGCGCCGTTGTCAGTGGAGTTTTGGTACACAAAGGATATCTGTATTACAACCTTTATCAGGACAGCCAGATGAGTATCTATAAGATCAAGGCTGATGGAAGTTCAAAGCCAAAACAGATCTGTAAAAATGGAAGACTTGGTTTTATGAAAAACAATCGACTTTATTATGGTCATTCTGGTTTATGCTCAATGAAACTGGACGGAACTGATAAGAAGTGTCACATGAGGGTAAAAGATGGTGCAAATGGAACGGTATTCTATTATAAGGGCAAATATTTCTACAGTGTATTTCCGTATGTGACAGAATCCTATTCCGTTGACACAAAATATAAGCATAAAAAGAAATACCCGGCAGGAAATAAAACGGTTTGCAATGCATTTGTCAGAGCTTTTGATGATATGCAGTTTAATGAGAGTCTGACCGTCAGGGGATATCAGTATGGTACTTTGATCAAAAACGGAAAAAGCTCAAATTCCATTTATAAATTTGGAGATTCTTATTATGGAAAGAGTACGGGCAGAACTTCCAAGAAAAAGATCTACCAGTCATCCAAGAAGAAGGTATACGTTCTGGCAGCATGTCCGGGATATATCATGTTTGCGGAAAGCAATCAAAAAGCAAGCTATGAAGATGGAACTGTAAAGATCATCAATGTAAAAGGTAAGGTTGTCGCAACATTAAAGAAGAGTCAGAAATAGAACATATATAAAACAGAAACTATAAAAAAACAAATGCTCTGGCAGAGGTGTGGTTTGCCAGAGCATTTTTTGGATTGTACGATAATGTACAAGCGGAAGGACTGCCACATGGCAGATTTCTGTGTTTTGGTTGTGTTTAGAGATGTGTATTATTATTTATTAAACAAGTGCTTCGCCAAGTGCAGTACAATCAGCAAGACCTGCTTCATCCGGTGTTTCATGGCAGATCAGTGGAGCTGCTGCAAATACAGCACCGTCAGCCTGGCATTGAGCTTCCCATGTATCCATCCATTCGCCGCTTCCCCAGCCATATGAACCGAAGATGGCGATCTTCTTACCGTTTAATGCCGGTTCACATTCAGCGAACATTGGCTCAAACTCGCTTTCTTCTAAGACTTCAGCACCCATAGCAGGGCAGCCAAATGCGATCGTATCATAGTTATCTACCATATCTGCAGTAAATTCTGCGGATGTTAAAAGATCACATTCTGCACCTTTTGCTTTTGCACCTTCTGCAACAGCCTGTGCCATTAATGCTGTATTACCTGTGCCACTCCAATATACAACTGCAACCTTACTCATAGTAGGTTCCTCCTTATAATTCATGTATTTTATATTTAGAGATCTCCGCACGAAAATGCTTACGGGAATCCCTTATATTCATTTTGTTATGTGGACGCCATGTGCATAAATACTTATTTTGTTATGCAGATGCTATAATTATGCAGCAACCGTCAACTGCCAGATGGTTCGTCCCTGATGCCAGAGATTTGCATAGATCTCACGGCATTTTTTAAATTTAGCAAATGTTTTCTGGGCCTCACCCAGATCTCCGTATACCTTCCAGTCGCCCATGCCCTTGCAGTTGCTTCCGTGGTATTTGATAAATCCGAGAACATCATTTAACGGGTAGCCAAGGAAGACACCGATCTCATGCGGAAACTCTTCCGAACCATGAAGACGTGTACGAAGCTGTTCAAGCATTTGATCGATCGTTCCTGCCTGATATCCTGTGCTTACAAGAAAAGAGAGGATCTCCGGTCTTGATAATTCGCGAACCATAGCATCCGGTCTGTAGACATAGATCAGGGCAGTTTCAGCATTTTCCCGCAGGATCGTGATCCGGATCCCTTTTTTCTGAAATTGTGCATCCCAGACAGCCACACTTTCGTATAATTCTTCTCCGGAAGAAAAACGATAAAGAAACAGGCTGGCAGGTTTTAAGGACGCCAATGTAGGCGAACAATGTGTGATCAAATATTCTTCAAACATAATCTGAAACTCCTGTAACATTAAATTATCAAATGCGACAGTATTAGTATGTGTCATTTCAGAACCGTTCATGCAATGGTTAGACACATCTAACTTATGGCTGCATTATACGGTGTGTTCTTGTAAAAATCAAGCGAAATATGTGATAGAAATTCTCAATTAATTCGACGTATTTTTGTTGACGACAGAGGTTATAACATGCTATTTTTTAGTTGGTTAGAAAAAACTAACTAAAATCTTGTGAATAGAGGAATTGGATAATGATGAATTATTTAGAAATCGAAAAAGTAATTGGACGAGAGATTATTGACTCAAGAGGAAATCCTACAGTAGAAGCAGAAGTTATTCTTGCAGATGGTACTGTTGGACGTGGAGCAGCTCCAAGTGGTGCATCAACAGGTGAGTTTGAAGCATTTGCGCTTCGTGATGGCGATAAGAATCGTTTTGGCGGTAAGGGCGTTCGGAAAGCTGTTGAAAATATCAACACAACAATTAATGACGTATTAGTTGGAATGGACGCATCTGATACATATGCGGTAGATCAGGCAATGATCCAGGCAGACGGAACAAAGGACAAGTCAAATCTGGGTGCAAATGCAATCCTTGCTGTATCAATCGCAGCTGCAAGAGCAGCAGCTATTTCACTGGATGTACCTTTATATCGTTTCTTAGGCGGTGTAAGCGGAAACAGACTTCCGGTTCCTATGATGAACATTATCAATGGTGGATGTCATGCATTATCATCCGGTCTGGATGTTCAGGAGTTCATGATCATGCCGGTTGGTGCTCCTTCATTCAAAGAGTGTCTCAGATGGTGTGCAGAAGTATTCCATGCACTTCAGGCAATCTTAAAGGAAAGAGGACTTGCTACATCAGTTGGTGATGAAGGTGGATTTGCACCTGCACTTGCATCTGATGAAGAAGCAATCGAGACAATTCTCGAAGCAGTAAAGAAAGCCGGATATGAACCGGGTAAGGATTTCAAGATCGCTATGGATGCAGCTTCATCCGAGTGGAAGACAGGCAAGGTCGGCGAGTACAAACTGCCAAAGGCCGGTACAGTATATACATCAGAAGAGCTGATCGCTCACTGGAAGAGACTGGTTGAGAAGTACCCGATCATTTCTATCGAAGATGGTCTGGACGAAGAAGACTGGGAAGGCTGGAAGAAGCTTACAGCAGAGCTTGGCGACAAGGTACAGTTAGTTGGTGACGACCTTTTCGTTACAAATACAGAGAGACTTGCAAAGGGTATCGAGCTTGGCTGTGGTAACAGTATCCTGATCAAATTAAACCAGATCGGTTCTGTATCAGAGACACTGGAAGCAATCAAGATGGCTCACAAGGCCGGATACACAGCTATCTCATCGCACAGATCCGGTGAGACGGCAGATACAACGATCGCAGATCTTGCAGTTGCTTTAAATACCTGCCAGATCAAGACCGGCGCACCATCCAGATCCGAGCGTGTAGCTAAGTACAACCAGCTCTTAAGAATTGAAGAAGAGCTTGGTGCTTCAGCCGTATATCCGGGTATGAAAGCCTTCAATGTAAAATAATTATTGTCATATATTTTCCTCAAAAAAATATGAATAAATGCTATGGGAGACGTAAGCTTTGCGTCTCCCATATTTTATATGTAAAATAAGACCTGTAAGTAGAGTTTTTCACTGCGGGGTGGTATAATTTTAAACAAGTCATATTACGTTGAAAAGATTCGATGGTTGTGATCACAGACATCGGATCAGGATAATGGGAGGGCATATGAGTCGAATATTGATCATAATAGCAGTCTTGCCGGCATTGATCCTGCTGGGTTTTATATATATGAGAGACCGGAAAGAGAAGCCGCCGGTCAAATTAATGGTATTGCTTCTGGCACTTGGTGCAGGTACGATCATTCCGGCAGTGATCGCAGAATTTATCGGGCAGTTAATCGTTGCACAGACAGATACGGATCATCAGACGATGCTGATGGTGCTCTGCTTTCTGGTGATCGGAATTGTGGAGGAGCTTGGGAAATATCTGGTAACGGTCTGCACTACATGGAAAAGCAGAGAATTTCAGCACAGCTATGATGGAGTTATTTATATGGTCTGTGCATCGCTTGGCTTTGCTATATTGGAAAATATCTTATATGTTGCTTCCGGCGGAATCGGAACGGGCATCCTCCGGGCATTTACCGCTATTCCACTTCATTGTACGGTAGGTGTTATCATGGGTGCACTTTATGCGAAGGGAAGAGAAGCGGCATATGCAGGTGACCATGCGGGGATGGTTGGATTTATGGCATGGGCATATATCGTGCCGGTATTTATTCATGGCTTATATGACTATCTTGTGATGGCGGCATCGTATGGATATATTTCGGAGGCATGGGTATTCCTGATCCTTGGAGTGATGTATGTACTTTCAATTTTTCTGATCTTTTACTGTTCAGCGCATGACCGCAGAATTGACGGCAGACCGGAGACTGCAGATTATGGGATGTACCGGATGGATTTTCGCAGACCGGGCAGAGGATATTATTATCCAGATCAACCGGATTACCGGGCGGGTTATCCGGGCTATCCGGGTGGTGATGCATATGGTCAGGCCGGAGGATATATGCAGAATACAAATTACAACCCATACAATGGTGGTTATACACAGGGGATGAATCAGTATCCGGGTAATGGCTATGTGCAGGAGATGAACCAGTATCCGGGTAATGGCTATGCGCAGGGGATGAATCAATATCCGCAAACTGGAGTTAATCCATATCGGCAGCAGGAGAATCCCGGATCACAGAATTATCCACAGAGTTATACGTCGAATGGCACTGGTACGGATTATGGCATGACAGGGTACAACGGACAAGGACAGAAATAAGACCGGAATTGTGGCAGAAACGCTGAATATGCCGCACGTTTTGATGGAAGATACATATGATGAATATATAGGAATCCATATAGCAGGAACATTTGCCAGGGGGTGAAATGATGAGATTTCACAACATACCGGTCCGCGATATCATGCAGGAAGCAGTCCGCTATGGCGGGGTGATTGTGGACGTTCGTACCGAAGAAGAATTTCTGAGAGGACACATACCGATGGCAGTCAATGTACCATTGTCGGATATCCAGTGTGGTAATTATAATCTTCCTAAAAATAAAGTACTGCTCACATATTGTCAGTATGGAGGCGGCAGTGCACTGGCAGCGAGACTGCTGTCGCAGGCAGGATATAAGGTGATCAATACCGTTGGGGGAATCGTACAGTATAAAGGAGCATTGACGAAAAACCGCTGACAGAGGGTGTAACTAGCCATTATGAAAGAGAAGAAAATGTGGTTTGAAAATGAGAATAACAGAATAGATCGATCCCGGACATGACAGAACCTGTTAAGGAAGTGCATGACCGGGATTTTTTTGTTTAATTTACTTGTGGTGGCAGGGGGAAGTATGTATAATATGGACAGGGTAATTGGCGGGTATCACAGGATATTCCGGAGGTACTTATTTTTTTTAGAAAAGAAAGGATATAGGGTAAATGAGAAAAAGAATTTTAGGAACGATCATTGCGGCAGGTTTTTTTGCAGTAGCAGCATTTGCAGGGGCAAATGGACTGGCAGAGACACAGGCGGCATGTGAACATTCACAGGTGAAGGATGGAGCCTGTGTGGATTGTAATGATCCGGTAGAATGCATCGAGGTAGAGGATGCAAGTGGAACAGCAAAGGGCACTTATTCTAAACTAGAAGATGCAGCGGCGGCTGCCGGAAACGGTGATATACTGAAGCTTCTATATAATTGTGAGAGTACATCAACATATATTGATGCGGGGAATAAGAATCTTACGATTGATCTGAATAAGAAGGAGTTAAAGGCTGTTTATTTCGATATCATGGGTTCGCTTGTGATAGAAAATGGAGAATATAGTGGCTATATCAGGAATGCAGCGACAGGGAATGAACATACATTAACATTTGAAAATGTGAGAGCAGATCTTACGCAGCTTGGATGGTATGCAAAGGGTGGCATTAAACTGGTAAACAGTAATATAGAACAGCAACATGATGGTGCAGCATTTACAGAATGGTGGCTTGAAAAGCTGCAGATGGATCAGACATCTGTTTATAAGATTACAAATTCGCCAAGCGGACTAAGCAATTATGGGTTGCTTTCATTAGATGAAGCTGTGGGCGGTATTGAAGAATTTCTTCCGGCCGGATACACATTGGATGGACAGCCGAATTCCTATAATACGATATTAGATGAAACAGGCACAAAGGCGAGAAGCGTAGAGCTTCGTTATCGCCGGCTGACAGACGCGACAGTTTCTGTATCCATTGCCCCGACTTCTTATGTATATGATGGAAAAGCAAAAGAGCCAACAGTGACTGTCACATACGATGGAAGAGATCTGACAGAAGGAACGGATTATACCTGTACATTTACAGATAATATCAATGCAGGAACAGCAAACGTAAAAATAACAGCAAAGGGTAAGACTTATCACGGAGAAACCGTAAAGAATTATACGATCGATAAAGCACCACAGACAGCACCAACCGGTCTTACGACAGAAAATGAAAGTGCAAAGGGGAAAAAGGACGGTTCCATTAAAAATGTTGATGTATCCATGGAATATTCCGTTGACCAGAATGTATGGAAGCCGATCACAGCAAATACGATCACAGGCATTTCTGCCGGTGATTATTACGTCAGATATAAGGAAACAGCAAATTATTATGCATCGGGAGCAACAAAAGTAACGGTTAAAATGTCTGTTCCGGATGGTGGAACAACAGAAGATGTGACAACGGAAGCTTCTACAGATGCAACGACAGAGGATACAACGGAAGCTACAACTACGACAGAAGATCGTACCGATGATACAACGGAAGATGTAACGACAGAGTCAACGGATGATACTCAGGATGAAACGGAAGATGTGACAACAGAATCCGAAGAAGTTGTATCAACGGAGGACCAAACAACAGAGAAAACAGATGCCGATAAGCCGGATGACCAGAAGAACACCGGAGTAAAGACAGGAGATGATTTTGCTATGAAGACAGCAGTTGCAGGTATGATCATTTCACTGGGGCTTGCCGGAATCGTTGTTATAAATAAACGCAGAAAATAAAATCAGAAACAAAGATATAAGAGAAAAGGAGTGCTGGATTTGGACAGAAATGTCTGAATCTGGCACTTGTGATTGAAAGGAAGCATATGAGCAGAATCGAATTGATCGCTCCATGTCATTTTGGATTGGAGTCAGTATTGAAAAAAGAAATCCTGGATCTTGGATATGAGATCGTTCAGGTAGAAGACGGAAGAATAACATTTGCAGGAGAAGAAGATGCGGTTGCAAGAGCAAATATGTTTATTCGTACAGCTGAACGTATCATGATCAAGTGCGGAAGCTTTAAGGCTGTAACATTTGATGAATTATTTGAAGGAACCAAGAGTATTCCATGGGAGCGGTATCTGACTCGTGATGCAAAATTCTGGGTATCCAAGGCTACATCAAATAAGAGCGCACTGTTCAGCCCATCTGATATCCAGTCTATCGTGAAGAAAGCTATGGTAGAACGTTTGAAACAGACCTACCATGTATCATGGTTCACGGAAGATGGAGCAGAATATCCGGTTCGTGTATTTATATTTAAGGATATTGTTACGATAGGACTTGATACATCAGGAATATCCCTTCATAAGCGTGGCTATAGGAAACTGGTTGGCAAAGCACCGATATCGGAAACTCTGGCGTCGGCACTGATCATGCTTACACCATGGAATAAGGATCGTGTACTGGTTGACCCATTCTGTGGAAGCGGAACATTTCCGATCGAGGCAGCTATGATCGGAGCAAGGATCGCACCGGGAATTGACAGAGACTTTCTGGCTTCTGAGTGGGCGAAGGTCGGCGACAAGAAGATGTGGTACAATGCAATCGATGAAGCAAATGATATGATCGACCATGATGTGAAGATGAATATTCAGGGATATGATCTGGATAATGAAATGGTGAAGTGTGCGATGGAGAATGCCAGAGCAGCAGGAGTGGATGAACATATCCATTTTCAGCAGAGAGATGTAAAGGATCTCAGGCATCCGAAAAAATATGGATTTATCATCACGAATCCGCCATATGGCGAGCGCCTCGAGGATCGGGAGGACCTTCCTGAATTATATAAGACGATCGGGGAAAGCTTCAGACGACTGGATGACTGGTCGATGTTCCTGATCACGTCATACAGTGAGGCGGAGAAATATATAGGAAGAAAGGCGGATAAGAATCGTAAGATCTACAATGGTATGATCAAATCATATTTCTATCAGTTCATGGGACCGAAGCCGCCAAAGAGAAAGTGAGACAGAGTTGAAAAAGTATTTGATCGTGGCAGCGGTTGTTATTCTGGGGGTATTTCTGTATCTGGGTTTTCTGAGACATCCGGATATAAGCATTGAGAAGACGGAAGAAGCGGGTGCTGCCGCAGAAACTATGTTAAAAGAGATTGTGACGAATGCAAATGGAAAGGGCATTATATTATATATAAATGACAGCAGGATCACAGAAGCGGAGTATCAGCCGTATTTCAGTGACCATTTGCAGCTGATGCTCCCTATCGCGACATTTACCGATAAACTGGATTGCCATGTGAATGCATATGAAAATGGGACGATCACATTTTCCAAAGGAGACAGTCTGGTAAAGGTCTATGGTGATTCGGATGTGGTAAATATCAATGGAAATGCAATACAGGCAATCGACAAGCCAGAGAAAAAGGATGATATCATCTATGTGCCGGTGAATGAGATTTGCGAGGCATTAAACTACAGTTGTAATATCAATCTGGAGACAAATGCCGTGGTGTTAAAAAAGATTGCCGAGGAAGAAAAGCTTCCGGCAGCATATGATATGAGAGAACATGATCGTGTATCTCTTGTCAGAGATCAGGGTATCTATGGAACCTGCTGGGCATTTGCATCACTTGCGGCACTGGAAAGTACGATCCGTCCGGCTGAAAATCTGGTATTTTCTGTTGATCATATGGCAATGAATAACAGCTTTAATGTCAGCCCGTTTGACGGTGGCGAATATTATATGAGTATAGCCTATCTTGCGGCATGGCAGGGACCGGTACTTGAGGAGGATGATCCGTACGGAGATAACCAGACGGTAAATGGATTGTCGGCGGTAAAGCATCTGGAAGAAGCCATCATCCTGAAGGACAAGAATTACGAGGCGATCAAATCATCCGTATACAAATATGGCGGTGTGGAAACGGTTATTTACTGTGATATGAAGAATGCAACGAGTAGTTCTTATTACTATAACAGAAACCGCAGTTCCTATTATTATGATGGAGATCAGACGCCGAATCATGACGTGGTGATCGTTGGATGGGATGACAATTTCTCTGCATCCAATTTCTCCAGAACGCCAGCCGGCAACGGGGCATGGCTGATTGCCAACAGCTACGGTACCGTCTCCGGGGATAACGGTTATTTCTGGCTTTCCTATTATGATCAGTCCATTTGCGACTGCTCGAGTTTTCTGGTAGAATCTGCCGGCAATTACGACCACATTTACCAGTATGACGGATTCGGCTGGGGAACCGCAAACTATTCCAATTCCCACAATCTGAAGGCTGCCAATATCTTTGATGCAAACGGTACTTCTGATCAAACCTTAAAGGCCGTGTCGTTTTATACGCTGACCGATAATCAGCCTTACCGGATCGAGGTTTACCGCGGTGTTGGCTCCGGTCCGACCGACGGTACGCTGGTGAGCGAATGCACGACTACCGGCATTGCAGGGCAGAACGGTTACCATACAGCTACGCTGACAACGCCGGTCAATCTTGCTGCCGGCGAGAAGTTCTCTGTGGTTGTGACCTATGTTCAGTCCGGCTCTACAAATGTATATGTTCCTCTGGAGGGGCGCGACAGCACGGATTCCTCTTTAAATATCAGCTACGGCTCCCGTCTTGGCGAAAGCTATCTGTTCACGAAGCAAAAGACTTCCGCTCCGGACAGCACGATGCGCTGGCTTGATACAGCCGCTGTCGGCTACAA
>OLRO01000264.1_pt1 | contig 46060 bp, 66 predicted proteins | sample 1673131 | NCBI WGS metagenome assembly OLRO01 (sample SAMEA3136757, study PRJEB25190) | human gut metagenome | biome: human gut; feature: human-associated habitat; material: faeces | place: Austria | collected 2013 | reverse complement strand
CCTGTATACTCTTCATAAGCCTTTAATAAAGTACGCACAAAATGAGAATCACCATCTACATAATGAGGTGCTCTCATATGCTCAGCCAACAGTTCGATGCCTTCCTCTGCCATACGTGCCTTTGCTACCTTTAATGCATTTTCATCATTTGCGCAGATCGGAGCACGGCAGTCAAAGGTGCCATCCAGGCTTTCTGCGTCTACATGAAGCAGGTCAAATGTTCCGTAAGTTATTACTTTTTTCATCTTTACCCTCCAGTATGATACAGTTGCAAAACATCCATATTTTTTTATACTATACTATTTTCTTTAACTCGTCAATGAATTTTTCCATCTCAGCCATCGTTCCTATTGATATACGAAGATAGTTTCTTATGCGTTCACCCGAAAAATGTCTTACAAAAATATGTTTTTCACGAAGTTTATCAAAAATCACTTCCGCATCCACCGTACTGTGTTTTGCAAAGATAAAGTTTGTCTTTGAGTCACCAAAAGTGAAGCCAAGTGCTTTAAGTTCTTTTTTAGTCCACTCTCTTGTCTCGATTATCTGATTTTTAGTTGCCTGGAAATAATCTTCATCCTCAATAGCAGCAACACCTAAAGCAACTGAAAGTCTTGTCATTGGATAACTGTTATATGAAAATCTAACATCATTCATAGCCTTGATAAGTTCAGGATTGCCCATCGCATAGCCTATTCTCATGCCTGCCATTGAGCGTGACTTTGAAAAAGTCTGAACAATAAGCACATTATCGTACTCTTTTGTCAAATATAAGGCAGATTCTCCACAGAAATCGACATATGCCTCATCTACGATCACGATCACGTCCGGATTGTTCTTTATGATCTCCTCTACATGATCCAACGATTCGTAGATACCGGTCGGTGCGTTTGGATTCGGGAATACGATTCCACCGTTTTCGCCCATATAATCATCTATCTTCAGACGGAAGTTCTCATCAAGCGGCATCTGCTTATATGGAATTCGGAACAGTTCTGCCCATACATCATAAAAAGAATATGTGATATCCGGGAACAGAATCGGTTTATCCGAATTAAAGAAGGTCAGAAATGACATTGCAAGTACATCATCGGAACCTACACCTACAAATACCTGTGATGCATCCACACCATGATACTCCGCCAGTGCATCCACCAGTGCGCCTGCTGTCGGATCCGGATATAACCGTAACAGATCCTCATTATCCTGAACCGCTTTTACTCTTGGAGACGGTCCATACGGATTCTCATTTGTATTTAATTTGATCACATTTGTGTTCTTTGGCTGCTCACCAGGTACATATGGCTCTACCTGACGAATATTATCTCTCCATGATGCCATGATTTATCCTCCATGTTTTCTCTGCTAATCAGCAGGTTATCGTTTTCAGTTGTCTATTCTATCATTTTGCAGGATGAGATACAAGATAAGAATCATCTGACACTTATTTATAAAAGGACTCTCCAGTTATTCTCACATTTTCCCTGCACGATCAGATTTTCATCTCCGATCAACTGGTAATTATCATACCCCATTGTGACATCTGCAATTACATCAATTGCATTTTTTCCGATGCTTTTTTCATTATCCGAATAAAGAATATTATAGTCTTCATCTACCAGATAAGACTGCAGCTCACTCATATCGTCAGATGTGGTAAGGGCATCACTGAGTTCCCTGCTGTAAAATGCTGCGATCAGGATTGCATTTTTATTTAACCGTTTCAGATAATAAAGCCGGTCATAACATTTACTATAGTCAAAAAAACACCCGGATCCTGTTTTTGTATTTTCTGAAAATGCCATTTTCCGCTCCATATTCAAACCGACATACTACAACCTTCGTTCTATTCCGGGGATAGGTACATTCTATATCTGTACTGCCCGGATAGAAATATTATACTCAATTTTTCAGATATGGCATATAAATCCTTTTATAACAGAATGTGTTTTTTCCAAATTCCGGCTTTGTAAAATAAAAATGATATTATAGCTCCAACGGCTGTCGCGATCGGTATAGATATCGCAATTCCTCTTACACCAAGTTCACAAAGGAACGCCAGAACATATGCTAACGGAATACGAACGATAAATGCAGATATCATATTTGTAACCAGCGTAATCCATCCATTTCCAGTTGCAGTTGAAACCGTATTAAATGACATGATAAATGGAAGTCCCACATATTCAAACGAAAAAGCAAAGATATACGGCATACCATAGACCAGGACATCTTCTTTTACGCCAAACAGATGAAATATCTGCTCCGGGAATATGTGCATCAACGTAAACACGACCAAAGACACACCAATACAGAGAACCAGACAACAGTGCATAGTCTTTGATGATCGTTTCACATCTTTCTTGCCCATATTCTGTGCGATCATGGCTGATGCAGCCGAGCTGATCGCTGCTTCCGGAAGAATTGCAAATCCATTAAAGTTATTTACTATTCCTGCTGCAGCCGATGCTGCTACACCACCCGCCCTGTTAATGAATGTAGTCAAGATCAAAAACGAAAAATTTGTACCAACCATTTGAATACTAAGCGGCAATCCAGTACGAAGCAGAGTGTGGAATTCCTCTTTTATAAAATGAAAAGAAGATGGTTTGAAATCAAACATAAAATCATGATGTTTTAAATATATTATACAAAATAACATCGAACAGCCCTGTGCAAATACAGTTGCAACAGCAGCACCACCGGCTCCTAAATGACATCCGGCAACCAGCACCAGATCCAAAATAATGTTGATCACACATGCAATCATAACAAAGATCATCGGTGTCCGACTGTCACCAAGTCCACGCATAATTGCACTTAATGCATTATAACCATAAATAAATAATAGGCCCAAAGTGCAAATAAACAAATACTGTTCTGCCTGTGAAAATGCCTCTTCAGGTGTATCAAGTAATCGAAGTAACGGCTGCTTTAATATAAATAACAGTACCATAAATGCTGCTGCCATAACTGTCAATGTTATGAATAATGTACTGATCGCTCCATTGATCTTATCCTTACGTTTTGATCCTAGATAATTTCCAAGCATCACAGTTCCTCCGCCTGACAGTCCCGCAGCAAGATTTGTCAGGATCACAAGCACCTGTCCTCCGATATTAGCTGCCGATATGGAATTTGTTCCGCCAAAATGTCCTAATATGATCAGATCGATCAGGCTGTATAAGGACTGGATCAAATTACTGATAAAAAACGGCACAGCAAACCATACAAGCTGCTTCCAGATATTCCCTTTTGTAAGATCATGTTCAAATGTACTCATGTCTACATTCACCTCTTTTGTAATTAAAATGGTATATATCCTTTATTAAAGTCATGTTATTATTTCTAATTCATACGCTCTAACATACTTATATCGCCAGACTGTATTGCCTGAATATTCTTTTTAATTCGTTCTTCTTCCCAGTCCCACCATCTGATTTCTTCAAGTTTCTGAATCGTTCCTTCATCAAATCGTTTACGAATTGGCTTTGCCGGTACTCCTCCAACTACCGTATATGAAGGCACATCTTTTGTTACCACTGCACGAGCGCCTATAATTGCGCCATCACCGATTGTTACACCAGACAAAATAACTGCTTCATATCCAATCCACACATCATTTCCAATTACAATATCACCCTTATTATCCCATGCATCGCATATATTCTTTGCATCCAATCCCCATTCTTCAAAGAAAACAGGAAACGGATACGTAGATAACGATTTCATTGCGTGATTTGCACTGGTAAATAAAAATTTTGCCCCACATGCAATAGAACAGAATTTTCCAATTTTTAGCTTATCCTTATTAACAGGATAATGATACAAAACATTATTTTTTTCAAAATCAATCGGATCATGTACAAAATCGTTGTATATTGTATAATCCCCTACCTCTATATCAGGGGTATTTATAACATTTTTCTACATTTCCTGTAGAAAATGATCCATGTGATCTTCCAGAAGCCTTATCACCCGACTCTTGTCATCTACTCCATCATATATGCTGTAAAGCAAAAAAACAGGTCCATAAAAATCAAGTGCTGTCTGTCTGGCTTTTCTTGTATCCCCCAGCATATCCGAGAACAAAGCTTCTATATAAGTTAATGGTCCACCTGCAAGATAATTCTGATATAACTGTGCCATCTGCGGCTCCCTGTACTGTTCCAATGTCAGCATCTTACGGAAACAGGATGAAAACTCTTCCTCTGTCCAGTGAAGAAACTGCACCTTTGTAAACTGCTTAATTTTATCAAATGCTGTTTCTTTATACTCGGCCACAACCTTTTCCAGATCGCCCTCCGGCATTTCATACCGCTTTACTCTCTCCATATCCAGTTCATTCATTTTGTCAATAATACTGTCCAATATCTCCTGCTTGCTTTTATAATGCTTATACAATGCAGCCTTGGTTACTCCAAGCTTTGAAGCAATATCATTCATGGATGTTCCCATATATCCGCTCTGTGCAAATAATTTTAAAGCTTCTTCCAGTATTTTGTCCTTTGTATTCTTTTCTTTAATCTCCACACTTGTCTCCTAAATCAGCCTCATCAATCGGTTACCTTTTGGCCACTTTATTATAGTTACCTATCGGTTACTTGTCAACAGTTATTATTTAAAAATAGAAAAGAACATCGTTAACTGCCTATCAAACTCTTCCACTTCCTGCTCGTCAACCAGATAGCCCTCCGGCAATCCGTGATAACGGATACCATACTCGCTTGCCTGTCTGAAACCACTCTTACCATAAAAATCAATATTCTCCTTCATGATATTATATTTTACAAAATCATCCAATGACACCGTCTCATACTTTTCAGGCATTCTCTCTTTATCATCCTCCGGCATATCATGATCTGATGCCTGCTCACTATCCTGTTGCTTCATCCGCTCCACAATACAGTTAAAAATATCTTTTTTGCTCTTATAATGATGGTATAATCTCCTTTTGTCATACCAAGTTCTCCTGCTATCTGGCTGACTGAGGCAGCCTCGTAACCATCCCTGGCGAAAAGATTAAGTGCCGCAATTAATATTTCTTCTTTCCTATTACTCATACTAATAACCTCTGGGCAAAAAATAAACGACCGTTTACACTTTTATTTTAGTAAACGTTCGTTTATTTGCCAAGGCTTCATTTTTTAACATTTAAGCAAAACCTGAGATGTTCTCATATCGGCTTTTACACGAAACAAATAAACTATAGCCGAACGGTATATTTGTTTGCATAATATACCATCCGGCTATGCCTATCATAAATAAATTTACTTACTAACAGAAACATCCATAATACAATCTGTCTGATCATAATCTATAGAAACACTATATCCATCATCCCGCTCCGCATCGTAAGAATCCTCATCTTTATCTGCGTCCTTTGTATATCCCCTTTCCTTGCATAAATCTATATATTCCTCAAATTGTGACTCTGATACTCCATACACATCAAAGCATAGATAATCATCCAGATCTAATGTTACTTTTATAACTTCTGCTTCCGGCTTATCAATCTCTGTTCCAATCTCTTTTTCTGTCCATTGTACGGCCTCTTCACTATCAGATTCCAAGGAGTATTTCTGTGATTTGAAATCATAATATTCTGTATATAATCTACCATTACTTACGAATTCTATTGTTGCAATATCCGGCTGCATAAGTTCCAGATGTGCTTTATCCTTTAAATAATAAATTCCAGAAAAGTAGTGACATGGTACGTTAGATACTTCATCTCCTTCTTTCACCAATCTTTCTACACTTGTATTCATTCCAATTGTTTCTTCTTTTATTTTAATCATATCGTCATCACTCAAATTAAATTTCTTCTCTATGTCCGAATAAAACTTTTGTTTTTCTTCTTCCGTTATTCCCTCTTTTTCAGTATAGTCCAGGCCGAAATAAACAATGTCCAACTTTGAATTATTTACATAATTCATCACAATATGTCTGTCTCCATCTATTATTCCTTCTCCTACATTCCAATCAATATCCTCAATTTCTACAGTTTCAGAGTCTGATTTTTTATTATCTTTTTGCTCTTGATCTGTTCCTGCACTGTGACAACCTGCTAACAACATGATTGCCCCAATAAATGTTGTGATTATAATTTTCTTTTTACTTCTCATTTGTCTTCCCTCCATTTTCAGATTTTCCATTAATGCTATTAATATAAACTCTCGCCTGTTGAATAAGTTCCGTCATTTTTTCTGTTTCACATTCAAGCATTCTCACATGTACTTCCATCGCATCTTTTCTTACATTATCAGGTGCATCTATAATTTCTTTTACCTCCTCCAGTTTAAACCCAAGCTGTTGTAAGAAACGAATCATTTGTGCTCTCTGAAACGCCTGCTCATCATATAGCAAATGACCATATTTATTTTTTGCCGAAGGCTTCAATAAACCAGCCTGCTCATAACATTGAATACTTCTTCTTGAAACATTCAATCGTTCACACATTGTTCTTAAAGTCATTAGTTCCATATACATCCTCCTTCAGCCTAAATCTGCACGTTACGTGCTGTCAAAGGCTTTTATGATTTTTTATTTCATAAAAGAGAATGTTTTTTTCGCGAACCATTTCCCATACTACAAACTATTCGGTTATGTCCCTCTTTGTATCTTCAATTAATTCATTCAGTTTTTTCATGACTCTCTCAGGTTTATTTCTAACCAGAAGATTTCTCAATTCTTCTAAATCTCTTAACAATTTTCTGTTAAATGCTGTAAATATAACTGTATTATCTTCCACTTCTCTATGCATATCATTTGTCTCCTATTCAAATTCTAATTTTACTTTTCCGTTTGTTATGATCTTTCTGATGCTATTTCCAGATTAAATCTGCACGTTACGTGCTGTCAAAAAATTTTTCTCTTATAAAAGAAATTGTATTTTTCGCGAATATGAGAAGCTCTGAAAGATATTCATGAATTTGAAATCTGTCAGGCATGGGACAAAATGCCACATCTGGTTGAATTTACAGAGAACTCGAAGATCGTCATAAGTTTCCAAATTCAAGTAATCCATCTTCTGTCACTATTCCAGAAGAATCATTTGCTAATATTCTTGTATTGACTTTAGAAGATGCATCGTGATATGTTCGTTGTTTCTCCTTGCTGACGTACTTGTCCTCGGACAGATCTGTGTATCTTACATGCTTGAGCTTGTCTGTCTCTGTGCTGTTCTTCTCGTCAATCTTCGCCTGTACCTGTTTGTACAATTCTTCTCCTAACAGTTCCTTTAATTCCATTGTTCCATCCTTTCTTGGCTTTAATCGTAGCCACACATGGCAGTTATCACTCTTGCCGGAGTTATTCTTTGTCGGTCACAGTTTTATCGCCTTAAGCCGACTTTGGGCATAAAAAAAGGCCATGTTTTTATCATGGTCTGAATTAACTGCTATTAAATTACGATACTTTTAGTACCACATAACTAACTTCTCTTCTGGTATATCCTTTTCATCTTTAATTTTCCTTAATATATCAAGTGCATGGTTCAAATATATTGGAAATTCTCTATCCATAAGTGATATTGTTGTCTCCACTTCTTTTCCTGAATCTATATTTATTGATATTCTTCCAATTTCACCACTACATTCAGGATCGTAATCTGCCGAAATAATACCATTACTCTTTTTTATATTTTTTAATTTTAGCATAAAACTCACCTGCTTCCTTTGAATAATTATATACCTTTGACGTCTCAATATGTGCCATTTCCTGCGACATTCCTGATTGCATGAGCTTTTTCTCCATGATTTCATGTTTCAGTAATGTAATATCATGTTTTTCTGGCTTGCCAGACATTAACCTCTGCCAAGATTCTGCCATCATATAATCAGGAGCAAAATATTCTTTTTTCTCTCCACCCAAATCATGCTTTTCTAGGAATATATAATTCTTTATATCTTGGATTTCTTTTTCCGATATGCCTGTAGCTTTTGATATCTTAGCAACATCTGTTGTCATGCTACGAACCAATCCATAATATGTTTCTGCATGTTTTTGAGCCTTCTCGCCAAATGAGTTCCTTGCCCCACTAATTGCACCTGATTTTATTGTACCATCATCAATAATATTAGCAACATCTTTTTCATGCTCAATCTGAAACGACACCTTAAAGTACTTCGTCTGGTACTCTTCAAAATCCTTTGTCTTATCCAACCCGAAGTATTCCGCTCGCTTTCTCAGAGTCTCAAGTTCTACATCATCCAGCGCCCATCTGGCACGCTGCAAGAGACAGTACCGGCAGTTGCAGTCTTCTGCCGGATCTCCAAACATTCCAGGGGCTTCAACCTTGAGGTTTGCCACCTCAAAAAGCTCGTTCACATCCCGAATCTGTCCATCAAGCAGTCTATGCAGATCTCTTGTATTGCCATCAAGCGTGGAAAGTCTCAGATCATTCGTGTTCCATTTACGCCGGAGGAAATAGATCTACTCTGGAAGAACATAAACTATGGTGTTGTTGATATGATTCTAATTGGTATATACAGCGGATGGCGACCACAAGAACTGTCTATCTTGAAAATAGCTGATATTGACCTGAAAAATAATACCATGTTCGGTGGTCTTAAGACTGATGCAGGGCGCAACAGGTGCGTTCCTATTCATTCAAAAATAAGAGATCTGATCATAAAACGAGTAGATCAGGCTAAAGAATTGGAATCCGATTATTTATTCAATGATTCGGATAGTCAGTCTGGTATGCGCATGACATACGACAAATACAGAAGCCGTTGGAATAAGGTCATGGGAAAATAAAAACTCTCCCACCGTCCTCACGATACAAGACATACATTTATTACATTGGTCAAAGATGCTGGCATGGATGAATACATCATAAAGCTGATAGTTGGTCATTCTATCGAGGATGTGACTGAGAAAGTGTACACCCACAGGACCATGAAGCAACTTCACACTGAAATTGAAAAGATAGAATAAAAAATATGGGGCAACAATCATTATAATTGCTGCCCCGTTTTTTGTTAGTTACGAGTGTTAGTTACCTGTTAGTTGTTTGTTAGTTACAATCACTTTTTCAGGTATTTTCACGTTTCTTTATTTGGCTTATTTCCTAGCTTTTTTAGAACTTACCAGCCTTTGCTGCTTCCTCTACAGAAACAAGAAATGGCTTAAAACCTTACTATTTTAATGGTTTTGTGTCTTGTATGTGTCTTACCTCGTTTCTCTAAGGTATCCTGTTCTTTCCTTATTTATATAAGCACTTATATATTATCACAATACTAAGCTGCTGGCAATGTCAGAACCTGTCCTACATGAATCGTGGTGCCGGTGATCTTCGACAGGCTCATGATCTCAACATACCGGCTACCATTCTTCAGATACTTTGCAGCAATATCCCATAAGGTATCACCTTTCTTGACGGTGTATGTCTTTATCTTCTTTGCTGCCTCATTCGCTGATGCGTTCGTGCCTGGAATGCTGAGAACTAAGCCCGGATGGATCGTTGCACTTGTAAGTGAGTTTAAACTCATGATCTCTCTATACCGTGAACCGTCACCGAGATACCTTGCGGCAATTTCCCAAAGCGTGTCGCCTTTCTTGACCTCAATGGTCTGGTATCCGGTATCATTATCTTTTATGTCTGCTTTAACATTGTCAGCATATGACGGCACACCATATCCGATGATGTACGGATCATTTAATAAGTATTTGCGTTCGTGAACGGCATCTGAAGTATTTCCCTCTACTGTATATACATATGTAGATGTTACTTTCGTCACAATTCCAACGTGCGACGGATCTGTCAGCTTATGTCCCTTGGAAAAGAAAATCAAAATGCCCGGAACTGGTGTGTATGTGCCACCATAAGCCTTTGCATTCTTCCATCTGCCCTGCTTGATGAACCACTTCATCCCAGCTGTGCAGCTTGCGAATCTTAATACGACCTCTTTTGCGATTCCACATACGATCATAACCCATGTTACGAAGATAGCGCACCACGCAACAGTCATTCCAAATGTTGATCCTGTCGCTTCGTTGTATACTTTAATATATTTGTCGTCACCGTCCGGCTCACATGTGCCGATCTGATTTTTTGCCGTGTTTATAATCTTGTCAACAATACTCATATTCTACTCCTCACTTTCTGATTTTTTCTGCAATATATCAATAGCCTTAGTAATAACCGCTGGGAGTGGTACACCCATAAGACCAGCGTTTTCGACAAGTGATATCAGTTCGTTCGCAATGAATGCTATGATTACCGCATCCCTGATATAGTTTGTTCCTATCACTAGATCGAGCCTGTATGCCACCAGCACAAATACAAGCGTCATGCATTTTCGACACAGACCTTTCCATCCTGCCTTGCTTTCAAGTGATCCTGTGTCGGTCTTATTGCTTTTGTGGAATACTCCGGCCACCACCAATCCTGATACATAGTCAAGTGCCATAAATATTAAAAGGGATACCAACCCGGTATCCCAACCTCCAAATATTGATGCAATCGCTGATCCTACCATTCCGATGAATGTGCATATAAACTGTTTCATGTTTTCATTCTCCTTTCTATGATCCGATCATTCCGCCACCGGGATTTATAATACTTCCACCAGATTCTATCTTGATTTTTGCAAGATTAATAAATCCGTCATGCAGAGATGCTACAAGCGGATCAAGTACCTTTCTTACATCCGCTATTGTTGACACTTTTGTTTCATCCGGCAGTAACGGCAATGACATTACACCTGCTATATTTGTGAACTCTGCACTGTATTTGTTATCAACATTCTGTAACTTTAATACATCTGTAGCCACTGTACTGATCCTTTCATTAACATTATTAATGTCATTAGTATGTTTGTCAGATAAGTTCTTTACAGAAGCATTTACGGATTCTATATCTGCGTTTACAGCATTCAGTTTATTTTTATTATCATCTATACCTTGTGAAAGTTCAGTATCTTTTTCTGACAATGATGATATATCACTTTTTACTCCATCAATAGCAGATGTTCTTGCCTGTGTCTCCTTATCAACAGCATTTTTTATATGATCATCCGTCTCTGCCTTTGTGTAAACCGATGACAGCCTTGAATATAATATCTCAAAAAGAGGTTTTACTGTTCCTATATTAATACCATTGATATTAATCTCATACAGTGGGAAGGTATCTTCTGCTGCTCCCCAATATATACTTCCTGTCGGATATTCTGGTGTTTCTGCTGTCCCTGCAGATGGTGTACCTTTAATTACTTCAAGTGTTACATTTTCAATGCCAGTGTCTTTTTTGTACTTTGCTACAATAAGATCTTTCCGGTTGTATCCTTGACTGCCGCTGTCAATCATAAGATCGTCATAATCTCCTGCAGGGATCCGAGCATGACACCCTTTCATAACCAGATCCCCACAGGATACTCTTGCAGTATTGACATCGACCATAGTCAGCCTGAACATATCTCCAACTGGCAGCACATAGTTATCTTTTCCAATGATTCCAAGATTCAACGCTCGGTCATCATCTGCCGTTACATGATTTACTCCGGTTTTTCCTGTTACTATTTTCATTACTTATCCTTTCCGTGTAGCATCACCTACACTATATGATATATCAACTGTATCATCATCTAACTTGACTATTATATTTGTGATACTGCTTATTACATAGGAATCTGTCACGCTTTCATATCCGCCAATTATATCACCTATATGTTGCTCAGTATCACTGCTTGTAACTGCAAATGCATCAGCTCCTATTAATTCCTGCAATCTCTCTGTTCCACCAGAGACAAGGTCCTCATCAGATTCTGCAGATGTGTTCTCATAAGTACTCACATATTCTTCCACTCCATATAGGCTTTGAGATGTACTTATATTCCCATTTGCATCAGCATATAAATGCACTACAGTTCTATCCTGAAGTTCTCCTTTACCAAGACATATAAGATGATTTACACCTCTATATGTCTTCTCAATAGTGAAATTAATATCGTTCTGGTTGTATTCTATCCGGTCGGAATAATCAACTAACGGCACATATGATACATGAACTATTCCATTTTTAACGATTAAGTACAAATTCATACCTATAGCTTTACCAAGCTTAACTAACCCGGTATATAGATCTATGTATCGGTCAAACCGAAATGTTTTTACTGTGTATCCAATACGTTCGGCAGCAAATACCGCTGACAGTCCACATAAATTTATAAGATCCTGAATAATGTTTCCAGCATCCCCTGATACAATCCGGTAGGCTGCCCCGGACGGAGGCTCTATGATTTTACTCATAAGGATACCTCTGAAACTTCTTCCCGAATATCTGATCTCATTATTCTCCGTTATCACTTTTACGGAATCTACAACACCACCATACTCCGTATCATTGACATACCACCAATAGCCTCCACGCATGACATTATTCTTAATACCAACTGTGATCTCAAAATTCTTCTCATTTGCAATATCAAGATCAATATTATAATGATGCAGGCAACCTTCATCATTAAGATTTCGGTCTGTATAGATCACATCCAAATCGGTTCACTCCTTTCAGCTTTCAAAAGCAAATCAAAATTAAAATCCGCATTCCAATATATAGCCTGTTCTCCGGATTTAATTTTGTGAAATATATCATTCTTTCTGTCTCTGAATCGGAATATATTTACAGTTGCTCCATTCATTTTATATAGCCTTATAGTCTGCCGTTTTGAATCAATCTCTACTCTTTCACCAGCCTGAATAGTATAGTTTAACGCATATATATGACCACCTATTGATATAGCCGGATTCTGCGCATATCCATAGATGGTCATAATAAATTCTGCCTCATTAAAATTACTATTTGCAAACTGTGTAGCATTCCCTGGTGAAGCGGAATAATCATATTCATAACCATATGAATATCCACGTCCACTATCGTCTGATTCTATCGTTTCATATCGATACTGAAACAATTCCTCTTTCACCCATGTATCTGCAACTGTTACAACCTTTAAAGATAACTTTGTATATGGTCCTACCAAATACTCTGACTTATCACTTGCATAGATGAAACATTCAAGGTAATAATTGCCAATATACAGTTTCCCAGGCACTTCATTGATGATATCCTGTTCAAACAGTTCAAACATATCATTCTTTACATTCCTACATATCCTCGGAGTCGGGCAACAAATAGTGATCGGAAGCGTCTTTTCTGTAATTTTCTTTCGAAAATTCTCTACACTTTTCCGATCACTATCATAGATCCACTGATAGTCTCGAAGGTCATTTTCGTTTGCAAAGATATATTTCTTTCCAAATTCAAGAACATTCCCCTGACTATTTACATATTTTATATTCTCAAGCATATGTTCTCACCATCCTTCCAAATTCTCTACCATCAATCTTAAGCTTCGTACCTTCTGTAAGTGCTCTTACCATGTATTCATACATATTTTCATCAATATGTCTTACCACATCAAGAATCAAATACAGAACCTTTGATAACTCTGATTCATTGTCTACTGTTCTTCCTGTTGCTGCTGCCATCTGATCTGCTACCTTACTGATCCATTCTGTATTCTTCTCAAGCGGCACAACAGCCTCAGCTCCATTACCTTCAAGTATACCGACCTGACCTTTCTTAAGTACACCACCTTCTGCAAGCTGTGGTGCATTCAATTTATCAAGCTTATTAATTGATACTCCCGGAATCGCATTAATAACGGATATACAAGCATTGATTGCAGATATAAAACCATTAATGATCTTTGTCGCTGTACCTAATATGCCATTGATAGCTGCTGTAACGGCTCCCTTGATGCCATCTGCGATAGCTGTTCCAACCTTGGAAAAGATATCCTTAATCTTCTGCCATGTATCTGAAAAGAACTTAACCATCGGTGAAAATGCATTCTTGATACCAGCCCAAGCCTTGCCGAAAATACCACTAAACCATGTGCCAACAGCTGAGAATATTCCCTTGATGCCGTTCCATATTCCGCTGAAGAAACCAGTAACAGCAGACCAAACACTCTTAATTCCATTCCACGCTGTTGTAAAGATGCCTTTAAAAAACTTTCCTACTGCTGCAAATGCTGATTTTATACCATTCCATATGCCTTTAAAAAAGGCAGGTGCTGCATTCCAGACTTTCTTAATGCCTTTCCAAGCCATTGAAAACGATTTACGACAGTTGTTGATAACTGCCATAATTGCAATAATCGCCGCTTCCAATGTGATCTCAAGCATCTCGCAAAACCATTCAAGTATCGGTTTCAGCACTCCGAGTATCTCTTCTGATATCAGACTTATCACCTCAACGAGCGGAGGCAGGATCATATTGATAAGTTCCATCAATGGATCCAATATCATTAAGATCAGATTTATAATTGGATTAAGCAGATCAAGTATTGGTTGCAATAATTCCAGTACCGGTTGCAAAATTGAAATCAAAACAGGAAGAATCTGCGACACTATCTGCACAATAGGCGGTAAAAGCATATTGATCACATTCGTAAGTGGCGGCAAAATCGTCTGAACTATCTGCAATAATGGTGGTAACAGTGTATTAACAAGGGATAATATAGTAGGCAAAATAGCTTGCAAAGTTCCGAATATAGACTGTAATGCAGATGTAAGTGTCTGCCCCAGTTCTCCACCTATACCCGGCAACAAGGTTTCAAGTATGCCAGGAAGGTTATTCACCAATTCGGACAGCAACGATGTTGCGCCCTGTATCAGTGATGGCAGTATCTGTTCTATAAGTGGCGGTATATATGGTGCCAATTTCTGTGCAAGACTTGATATACCTGTAACTATCCTTGGCAGTGTGTCTGCTATTCGTGGTACAAGGTTATCAGCTACAGCCATCACAGAATCAACAAGGTTATTGATCAGCACTCCCATGTCCTGTGATGGGTCGGCCATTCCTGTGAGCAGATTCGTCCATGCAGACTTCATCATGCCGATAGATTCCTGTATTGTAGTGGCTGCCTCTTTTGCGGTTGTGCCTGTTATCCCCATATCAGTCTGTACAACATGAATAGCCTCTATCATCTTATCAAACGATACACTATTGACATTATCTGCTGTCACAGTCATGGTGTCACCGAGTACACCAGAATCATTGATAAGCCTAGCCATCTCGGATGCAGTACCGCCATAGCCAAGCTTGAGATTATCTAACATCGTGTAGTTTTGCTTAGCAAAACCCTGATATGCATTCTGTATAGATGCCATATCAGTACCCATCTTGTTTGCATTATCCGACATGTCTGTTATGGCCAGATTTGCAGTTTCAGCCGCCTTTTCCGTGTCACCGCCCAATCCCTGGAGCAGCGACGCTGAAAAGCTTGTTACAGTGTCCATGTACTCGTTCGCCGACAGCCCCGCCGTCTTATATGCATTATTTGCATACTCAACAACCTTATCTGAACTGTCCTTGAACAGTGTCTCGACACCACCGACAAGCTGCTCATAGTCTGCATACTCGCTTACAGCCTTAGCAGTAATGCCAGCTATTCCAGTGGCCACAGCCGTTGTTGCAACCACGGCGACCTTTGCTGCCTTGAGCGCAAACTTGCCGATATTGCCAAACACAGAACTCATCTTTTTGGTTGTCTTCTCTGCCTTGTCGCCAGTCTCTTCAATTTTCTCATTCGCATCTTCATTTGATACTGCGATTCGTCCCAGTATCTTAAATACTTCCAAAAGGGTCTACCCCCTTTCCTCAATAATAAAAAAATAGAGACACACGTTCTGTGTGCCCCTATGGTTTAAAATTCTCTATGATTGACATAGAATCCTTTATGGTTGTTTCAAGTTCGTCTCTGCTTTCAAATGCTCCTGATCTGACAGGCTGTGAACTGCCACCTGATGTGCCATACAGCCTTGCCTTGAAGTCATTGAATGATATGTTCTCCCAGCACTTATGGATATACATATCCCAGAGCTTATCATCATCGTCAAGACGCACAAACGTGCATACAAACTCATCAAAGCTCTGATTGTCTATCATCGTATCAAGCAGAGCGTACGGATCCGCATATCTCTTAAATATGAGATCCATGAACTTGAGATAGCCTACTGTCTCTTCTCGAACAATCTTGAAACAACCTTGATAAAATCCGCAAAACCTGGAAGAGTGACCGCATCATATAACATCTGTGTGAACACAGAAAGGTCAAGATCTGCTACCTCATCCACTGTCATACCTGACAGGTGTGATAAGCAGACAAATACCTCACGCTGACAGTCTGACAGCTTAGCCAGTATCACATCTGCAAGCTCGAACGCAAGACCAATACCCACATTTTCAAGGAAATTTGATGTGTCCTCATCATCCTCGCCATCACCAGCAAGCTTCTCACGTTCTTTTGCAATAAGCTCTTTGAACCCATTGCCGCTGAATGAATCTTTGAAGTCTTTCACTCCAAGCTTGCTGAACAGCTTCAGGAATGCGGCTATATCTGTAGCCTTTGGATTTCTAAGTGTATATGGCTTGACCTCCCGCACATCCTCTACTGCCTCAGTATCTTCAACTACTTCGGCATTCTCTACTACATCTTTGTTCTCTTTTATCTCAGTTGTTCCCATGATTATCTCTCCTTTTCTATGTCAATTAGTCTGTTACTTCTGTACTGGAATCTATAGACTGCTGAACCTGCTCCGTTGTCGTACCAGTAGGCAGATAGATGTGGTATGGCAATGTATCAGCTGCCGGTGACAGATCTGCATAGCACTCCATTGTCAGTGCAAATGTGCCATTCTCCTTGTTCTTGCCCTCTATCTCAAGGCCTGATGTACAGAGAGCATTGTCAAAGATCACGATAACAGGACGACCATCTAAGAATCTTCCAATATATCCGAAGTTCTCAATGTAATCATCCTTTTCAATTCTTGCCTTGGATTCGATCACATCGTATCCTTCCGCTGTTGATGTGCCATTCTGCCCGATAATAGCCATCTTAATCGTCTCAGGCGACAGCTCCACCATGTTTGTATCCATCTGTGCTGTCTCGCCAGTTTTAACCGTCAAATCCTTAACCTTAACCACTGCTCCATCTACTTCAATATCTTTAAGTTCCGGCTTAATAGACAGCTTCGTTCCGCCGGATGTAGCACCGATCAGAGATTCGGCAAAGTTCCATGTCTTTTTTGATGCGTCATACTTGAGCCCTTTGTGAATCGTTCCGGCACCAAACACAATGTTCTTCGGTGTCTTGTCTGTGATACCGGATGACTTGAACTCTTCAAAAGTTAATGTATCTGCCATGTTATAATCACCTTCCATTCTTATATTCTTTAATCGTCAAATTGATCTGTATCCGTTTGAGGTCTGCATCCCCTGTTGGCACCGGTGACGCATTCCCATAAAAAACGGCAACCCCCGCACCACTTGCAAGGATTGCCGTTCGTTCAATATTCTGTTCTATCTTCTGCTTGTACTTCTCCAGACTGAACCATGAGCCTCTTGTGAATCCATCTATGATGAATGTTATTTCCTGACATCCATCTTCCTCAGGTGTATCACCTTCAGAATATTCACCGACAAAGTATGCCTCTGGTGGGTCGTCCTGCCACTCCATGAATGCATATGGAATCTCAAGCTCATCTGTGAGTACACTGTTGATATATGATAATGTCTCGCCTGTCATGCCATCACCGCCTTACTCTCTAAATGTCTGATTGAGAATAGATCCAAGTCGCTTAATGATCTTGCTCTTGCTCTTGTCGAAGGCTTTCTGTAAAGGCCTGAGAGGTTTCTTACCATAGGTAAAAACAGCTACTATATTTCCTGCCTTATCCTTTTTTACCTTACTGAATTTGCTGGCTTGTTTTAAACTCATTCCATCAGGTCCCACAGGAGCCCACCATCCGCCTTTACGGCCATTCTTTTTCAAAGCATATTCGCCTGTGCCGTATTCTTCCCAGATAGCATTCTCCCTAGGATTTCCAATTACAGCCTCACCCTTATCTTCATCGACATAGTGAGTCCATTCGCCTTTGGTGTGACCTGTATCAACTCTTGTCTGTGCTATCTTGGTCTGAGCCTCAACCTCTACAGCAACTTCATACAGGAATGCAACAATAGCATCATTCAGAGCTGCCTCAACCTTTATTCTGTTGTCTGTGAACTCCACATTTCCCATTACTGCCCTCCTGTATACTTCAGATATATCTCAAGCTGCTCATGCATGCCCATGGGGTCATCTATCAGCATAATGTCATATACCTGGCCATTAATCACCATACGGCTATTCTCTGACTTTATCATGTCACTGAGCTGTTTATAATCAGCTATGAACATATGCGTGGATTCCTGCACCTTGGCATTGTATGTTGTGTACTTGCTGTCACCGCCTGAGAGGTCAAGCCATCCGGTCAAGGTATCTTCAGATATCCATGTGACTTCCTGTTCGCCTATCTCATTTCTGGTTATGCTTTTAACCTGTATATCTGCAACTGCATTTCCGCCTATTCCTCGCATCTCAAAACCTCGCTTTCATGTACGGTTTTAAGAAACCAAGAAGTGACTTTGGATATCCCATGAGGGAATTGTCGCCATCCATGTTGAAATAGGTCACAGAATGTCTACTGATGCTCTCAGACTGTACACCGACCTTATCCCGGTTGTTCAAATCCCATGAAAGCATGTTGGCTACTCCCAGCTTGATATCCATCGGATATACTATCTTTGTCACCATGGCGACCGGTTCGCTTACAAGCTTCTCATTCACCTCTATATGTCCATTGTCCATATCCACAGCTTTGATGGTGTACAAGCCATCGTTGTAGCGTGACTCTGACACCTGTATAGTGTCGCCAACCTTGAACAGCTCAGATGCATACTGAAAGCCTGTCACAGCGTCCACAGGAGCAACAAACCGCCTGTTCCTGTCCTGAAAATTATTATTTGTATATTTTCTGATCAGGAGTTCCAGTGCCTGAAGCTTAGCCTCAAGCACCGGAGCTTTCTCCTTGGTGTCTACGTACTTCTTAAGTTCATCGACAGTCATGATCATATGACCACCGCCTTACTTCTTAGGGATAACAGTATACCCGTCATGCTCCGTGAACCAATCTGCCATACGCTTTGATGTGATCTCTGCCTTTCCGTTTGCGAACTGGACACCACCGGCGCCAATTCCACAGTAAGTAGCGTTATCATTAACAGATACTGTCCAGCCTGTAGGCTCACTCTCTGTCTTTGGCTCTGCCACTACAGGCTCAATAACTTCACTTGTCTGTTCTACGGTCTTTGTTTCCTTTGTTGCCATATTCAATCACCCATCCTTCCTTATGCAATCTTGATATTTCTGAGTACACCTGCATGCTGTGTATTCTTCAGGACTGTAGCTGCGATCATCTCAACCTCTGCGTCCTTGACAGTGCCAGGCTCGTTGAAGTTTGGAAGATACTGATCGATTACAGAACCACCATTCAGGCTGATTCCGTGAAATCCATCGTTTACGTCAAACTTGACTGCATAGACGTCTGTAAGACCTGTTGTTGCCGAACTCTCCTTTGCGATGGTTCTTGAAAGTCCCTTCTTGACAACATGGCCAGCAGTTGCAGCACCACTGCTTACAGTGTAATAGTCCTGCATATCAACAAGCTTGACACCATCAATAGTAGTGATACGCTTTCCGAATGCTTCCTCACTCTCAGTCTTGTATCCAAGGATACGGGCTACAGTCTGAATCTTTGTGATCATCTCTGTGTTTGTAAGCACTGCATCAGCATCTGTAGTCTTGACAAGAAGGCTCAGTGCCTCATAGAACTCATCAGCATTAGACTTGATCGCTGTGATAGATGACAGATCAATAGCCTTGTCTGTGCCGTATTCTGTCGTTGTTCCTGCGAGCATGGAATCAAGTCCCTGGAACTCAGGGTGATCAGTTGATGCTGTTGTAGTTGCATCACCATTGATCAGTGTATAGTGGAAGAGGTTTACCACTGCCTTGATATGTTCCTCTATCTGATATGCCATATTGTCAAAGTTGCCTGCTACTCTATTGAGCACTCTGTCCATCTGAACAGCTCCGCCCATGATTGCAAGATTAGCCTCGCACTCCTGCTTAGTAGCCGCTGATGCAGTGTAAGAGCCACCTATCTTTCTGAACTCTGCTGTTGCTGGAAGTACCTTTCTGAGATACTTGTACTTCATTGTTGAGCCACCACCTGATGCTGATACACAGTCATCAAATGTGAGCATCTGAAGTATTGTTGACTGTCTGAGGAAGATATCCACGATCTGTGAGAATACCTTATCACTCATACCTTTCTTAAGTTCTTCTAATGTCATTGCCATAGTTTTCACCATTCCTTTCTTTTACTGGTTATTATTTGCATTTTCATACTGCTGTTTTAATGCCTCTGCAAGTGTCTTCGGCTCACTGTTATTTGCGTTCGGATCACCCTTCTGAAGCTGATTTTCAAGGATGTTCTTCTGGTTACTTCCAGCACTTTCAAACTGGTTCGGAAGCTGTGTCTTGAGATCTGTAAGCATGCTATCCCATCCTTTGATGTTGCCATCATCGTCCAGTTTAAGCTCCGTATTCTTTTCTTTCAGGTTTGCCTTTAATTTGTAAGCAACATAATCAACATCACTTACATGAGCAGATAATAATGCAACCTTAATAGCTGAATTAACTCTCGTTTCCTCAAGTTCCTGCTGCAGTCTTGTATTTTCAGCTTCATAAGTAGAAATCTTCTGCTGCATCCCCTCATCGCCTTTAGATGCTTTTTTCAGTTCCTCAATGAGCTTATTTGCATTGCCAATCTCCGTGTCTTTGCCGGTGATCAGTCCATTGAGTTTTTCAAGCTCTGAATCATACTTCTCTTTACTGACGTACTTGCCCTCGGACAGATCTGTGTATCTTACATGCTTGAGTTTATCCGTCTCTGCGCTGTTCTTCTCGTCAATCTTCGCCTGTACCTGTTTGTACAATTCTTCTCCTAACAGTTCCTTTAATTCCATTGTTCCATCCTTTCTTGGCTTTAATTGTAGCCACACATGGCAGTTATCACTCTTGCCGGAGTTATTTTATCGTCACAGTTTTACCGCCTTAAGCCGATTTTGGGCATAAAAAAAGACCATGTTTTTATCATGGTCTGAATTAACTAAATATTATGTTTTAGTTCTTTATTTATTATTCAAATATCCGTTCTCATACAAAAAAACGTTTTCTTCAACTGTCAGAGCTGAAAAAGGGTTAGTCCAAGAATCATCCTCTGTTTCAAAATCAGGTGCTTTAAATTCCGATGGAATAAAGCCTAGTTTATCGCATATTCTCTGATATTCTGTCTCTTTACCCATTATAACACCTCCATTTTTACTCCAGCATCTTCAAATATACTTCTCACATTGTCATTATAACCCTTTATCTCTAATTGAGCAAGTGCAGATGACGCTATTGGCGCATTAAATTTCTCTTTATCCACTGAATATTTATATATTTTCCCATCATGGCATACAACTAGTCCAAATTTATAAGCACGTTTTTTGCAAGTCATTAAATCTGCCAAACTTGGCACGCTACTTCCTGGATGATTATGGATTGCTATGATTGTATTTGGCTTGCTGTTGTACAACATTTCTATCATTCCTTTATTTGGCTTTGCTGTACTTTCCTCATGATATTCCTTATTTATTTTTGATTTTCCAGTCAAATAGTCAACAAAAGCAATATCCTCGTATCTTGTTCCCGAACGATGAGTTAACATTTCTTTTGATCGCTGCCATGCGATTCTATTAACCCTATCACTATCTGATACTTGGTTGAATTTTCTTCTGTAATCCGGAGATTCTATTATTTTTTTATGAATAACTGTGTCTTGATAAATATATTTTGGCTTACTTTGTTCTTTTTCATGCGTAATCTCAAACGACACCTTAAAGTACTTCGTCTGGTACTCTTCAAAATTCTTTGTCTTATCCAACCCGAAGTATTCCGCTCGATCTTTCAGTCGCTGAAGCTCATCATCATCCAATGCCCATCTTGCTCTCTGCAATAAGCAGCACCGGCAATTACAATCCTCTGCCGGATCTCCAAACATCCCCGGAGCATCTACCTTACGACCACCAACCTCAAAAGGTTCATCTATTTCACGAATCTGTCCATCAAGCAGTCTATGCAGATCTCTTGTATTGCCGTCAAGCGTAGAATCCCACTGCTTTACTATGTCCGCACCTTTACTCTTAGCTATCTTTTGAGCATCCATAGCCGACTGTACTTGTATGCGATGTCCTTCCGTCCTTGCAATTCGGATAGAGTTGTTATAAGCCCTCTGGAATGGTGTATTTGCCATATGCCGTGAAAGCTTACCAGCTACTTCATTCCATGTTGATCCATTGGCTATACCTCTTGATACCTCTGCCCTAACTGCTTTCTTGAGGTATGTCACATCCTCGCCCATTTTGTCGTAGAGTGACTTACTGAGCTTGCTGTCCGTCTGAATAGCTCTCACAACTGCCGCCTGATCTATCGGCATGATGATCGGAATACCTGTCTGCTGCAGGTCATACATGACACCTGTGTATCCGTCTCTATAGCACTTAGTCAGGTAGTCAGACACCGTTGCATAGGAATTTGACTGTAAGTTGGCAAGAACTCCCTCAAGTTGTGCTTTCAAAGCCTCCTGATATTGTTTCTGGTATATGATGCTCTGCAAATTCTCCATGTCAGTTCTTGCAGACAACTCTCTGATCTTCTGCTCACAGTCTTTCAATGCCTGCTTATATGTATTCTTCAGACTGGCAATAGTTTTTTCCTCGTTATGCAGTTGTTCCTCGATTACTTCTTTCTGTCTCTTGTTCATATTACTCTAACATTGAATCATCAAGCTCGATTGCCAATTTGCAAGTTTCTCCATTATCACTTGTCATATATTTTTTACCATTCAAATCAAATAAATAATGTTCATTTTGTTCTTTGTTAATTTCACACTTATACAGTCCATCAATAATAGCATTTTTATTTATTAATGGGATCACACTCATAAGCACAAAGTTATCAGCAAATCCATAATAGTTATTAAGACTATAAGTTATTGAGGTGCTATCTGATAAGGAAAAGGAATAGGTTCCGCTTGAAACATATCCATATACACTTATTTTTTCATCTGTGCCAATGACGGACGCCTCTGCGATGTAATATGCCAGATTTACATTTTCATAATTTGTAAACTCAAAAATGGTAGCTCCGTTTTTACCTTTTGAGTATCGCAACACCAATTTTTTAACTTGTAAGGATACATTAAGCTGTACCCTACACTGCATATTAGCTCCAGTTGTACCCGCTGATGTTATTTGACCATTCAAGTATTTTCTTACTTCGAAATAATTTGACACGATCTGACATAGCCAACCATTGTCCGTATTAGTACCTTTATAAAGCAGCCATTTACTACCGCTTGTCATTATCTGTAAATTACAACCTAATGCTGTAGCAATCTCCTGCATCTTCTCATCTGTTATATCTGCCTCGTACTCTTCTGCACTTGATCCAAGTGCTGTTTTTACCTTATAAAGTTTTATGACCTTATATCCTAAGACACTCATTAACTCGCCTCCTGTTCTTCCACGGTATACAACCCGTAAATTGCCATTATTTCACCATTTGCTGATATTGTCGTATCAATATAACCGCTCACACCGTAACCGGCTGTCTGGATCTTCTTAACATTCTTAGCCATCGTGCTAAACGATGCTGTGCTTGCGGTATCAATTCCTTTTTCAGTGATAGCCTCCGCAAGCAATGTCTTGCCATCACTGACAGATTTTTTTAAATCATTTTCTGTTTTCTGTGTTGCATTAACAAATTCTGAAAATACCTTACTAAAAGTTGTTGCGGTTGGAGATGCAACATTAGGTACATAGTCGTCATATGTAGCTTCCAAGCATGCCGTAAGCATTGGTTTGAACTTCACATTGTTCAGTGTTACACCTTCTTTTATAACGATATGTGGAACTCCAATCATTTTATTGGGTTCAATAATAACTCCTTCTTTATAGGCATTTTCTACATATGTAGCGTCTATATAGTATGTATCAATACTACTTCCAGTCGGAGCACCCAACAGCTTTGTTTTAAATTTTTTAGAACCAATCCAACTATAAAGACCAAAAGATACATTTTGTTCAGCAGTTCCACTTACTGTATATACTCCTTCGTTATCATTTTTTATAGTAACTCCCATATTTGTAAATGTACTGGCAGCCTTCTTTGGAAGAAGATTCACAATCACATCTTTTGTGCTTGCCTTTGTATCAAGCAAACCATCAACTTCTGTGCATTTATCTTCAAATTTTCTGTTAAGAGCATCAATGCTTGTTCCTATTTCCTTTACAGCTTTGTCCTGCTCATCTTTTAATTGCTGCAATGACAGACGGAACTGTGCAATTATATCTTTTTCCGTCTTATCATTAGTCACTTCTCCGAATTCACAGCCATCGAGAACCTTTCCAACCGCAAGTTCTGTATTGTATTCCTGTGTTATATTTGATTCGTGATCTACCTTAGTAAAACAGATCACAAATCCAACCATGCCAGGCACTCTGCAAGCTGTAGCACCTACAAGCCATGAAAATGTGATATAATCTTCATCGGTCACAGCTAAGTCATCGACTGCATAACAATCTGTTTCCTTGTCCTCATTCACATAATTGACCTTTATGCTGAACTCAGACATGTCATTATCCTGATAATATCTCGGCATTTTAAAATGCTTTCTTGTCACATTTTTATCATGATATACTCCGAGTATCTTCTCATTTCCCGGAAGTGTAATCTTTCTCAAATTGCTATCTATTTTGCAATATGTTACATTCTCCATCTTTATTCTTCACCACCAGTCTCTACATTTACCTCTTTCAACAGATCCTGCGCTTTTTTCGTATCGTCTTCTTCCTTTGCCGGTAACTTGTCTTTTATCTCCTCATAGTCAATATCTAACCAATCGCAAATAGCCTTAACTACAGTCTCATCATCAAGCACATTTGCAACGCTCAAGATCGTATTAATCTCTGCCTGTCTGGTTTGTGCTTCTGTCAGCTTGATCTGTGCATTTTCCTGCGCATTACTCATAATCTCATGAGTAAACTCAAACCGGACATCCTCAACCTGATATGCGGTTCCATCCGCATTGTTAATCTCATCTACGACTATCTCAACCAGTTTACGCAGCATCTTCTTGAGATTTTTCTCTATTTTTTTTGCTTTCAGATCAAGCAATGAATATGCTGCCTTAATTGCAATGTTTGTAGTTGCACTTGTGTCCTTAAGCCCAGCAGTGTTTAGCCCCATTCCAAACCGGTATATGTTCTTCTCGTCAAGTTCAAGCTTCGTCTGTCGTGCCTCATATGGGACATCAACAGTTTTAATATCAATTCCGCCCTCTTCCCCCAAACCAACTATCTTCTTTGTCTTAAGGTTTGTCTGAAGCTCATCAAGATTATCTCCCTCAAATCCTTTTATTGCATAGATTGGGGAATCAAAGTCAATGAGATTGTTTGACAGGCTTGAAGCCATCAAGTCATAGTCATCTATAAGTGGTTTCACCGGTTTAAGACTTGAAAACTGTTTCTTATTGTTGTCCAGCCGGATAAATGGGATATACCCAAATCCATCAAAGTAAGTAGTAGCTTTCTTTCCTTGTGTATATAATACATGTGGTCTTGGATTTACCTGCTTTGATTCATCAAGCTGTATATCTCCACCATCAACCTGAGTATAGAACCATGTTTCTTTTTCATCCCATACCTGTATGCGTTTTATTATCTTCCTACCCTTGTCGATGCGTTCAATGTAATGGTATATCGTATATTTGCATCCATCGTCCGCATCTTTTTCTCTGACTTCTATTACATCCAGCGCATCAGCCGCCGCAAATGCCATCTTATCTTTTGCATTTTTGTATGCATACATATATGCCCAGCCCTTTACCTGACTATCTGTTATACAGTCTGATAGTTCAGATATAAAACTGTCATTGTTATTAAAATAGTTATCCATATAGGTCTGTAGCTTCTGATCATCTGCTACAACAAAACGATCACCAGACATCACATACTGAGTACACTGATCTACAAGCTCAGTAAAGAACGGATGCGATATCCTCACATTGCTCCGTGTTAGATCTTCTACTAACTTGCCATCTGCATTGTAGTAAAACAATCTATACTTCTTTATGTCGTGATCGCCATCATAGTAACGTTCGCCTATTCTGGCAAACTGCTTCTTGTCTGATGTTTTGTCATTATCAATCAATACCTTTATTTCATCAGTGGTTAACACCTTTTCCATCTCCTTCATGTTAATCTATATCAGCCATGAACGAGACTTGCGCCATCCCTCAATGCCGTACCTAAGAGCTGCCATTGCATCGTCCATTACTGGTACAGGCTCATCAAGATATTCGCCTGTCTTTTCATCTTTTTTCCATTTCCACTGTTGCAACTCCTTGATCGTGTTTACACAATGAGGGGCTACATATATCCTTCTGCGTACTGTGTGGCTTTTATCTGTCACACCTTTCAACCAGTCTATCTGTGCTTTTACAGATCCGTTTGAACCACCTTTGTTAACCCCCTTGGCTCTATATCCAGCACCCTTCCAGGTCTTTATTCTGTCCGGTTCTGCACTATCACACCACATAATCTTATTAGTTGGGATAGCATGCTTAATTGCCAGCGGTATGATCTCCGCTGTTTCTTTCTCATGCTCATATATCTCATCTATGATGTATATGTTGTCATCCTTAATACCAAGGAGAAGGATGGCATTGGCATGATTAAATCCAAAGTCTTGACCTATTGCTATATCATCGTAATCATTAAGATTCTGAGATACCTCTACAACTTCCCAGTTGTGCAGAATGAGACCGCCTATCTCACCCCATTCTCCAAGTCCATATATCTGATATCCCTCAGGATCAACTTCTTTCCTACGCTCCATACGGCGGTGATATGCCGCATCTATGAAGCGATTCCCCAAATATGTGCTGTGATGTGTCAACACATCAGGATCGTATCTATCAAAAAAGACCTTCTTTATCCAGTGGTTTTTGTTCACTGGATTGAAGGTCATTCTTATCTGGTAGAACTGCCCTTGTGGCAATTCTCCACGCAATCTGTCATCTATTATCTCTAGGTCTGCCTGCGTAAATTCAGTGGCTTCTTCAAGCCATACATCCGTAAGTTTACCCCGTGGAAATGTGATTGACTTCAACTTTTCACGCTGTCTATCGTCGTTCATACCACGGAATATAATCTGGTTTCCGTTATGTTTACATGTAAGGCTCAACGGACTTCTGTTGATTTTCCAATAATTATCGACCTTATCTCCAAATATCTTATAAAGAGATCCAGTCAGTTCAGCGAATGTACTGTCTCGGTTAGTAATATCGGATTTTCGCATTGCAACAAGGTTACGGCCCTTGTCCTGCATCAGCCTCAGTATGTAATTCTGTGCAGTGTCAACAGATTTTCCGGATCCTGCACTTCCTTTCATGACAATGTAACGCTTCCGGCTCCTGTCAACTTCCTTGAAACCGGAATTCATTTGGACATTTATATTCATAAGCAATCAGCTTCTTTGAATGCCTGGAACAGCTTTGGTGATTGAATAGCGATCCAATCAGTAATTGTTTCATCCATTCCCCAACAGTTTGTGCTTCCGCTATTGTTCCACATTCCTGATTCATATAAAAAAGCATGAACAATTTCATGCCTTAATACTTTTTTTCTGTATGAATCCATATCCTGAATTGTATTTCTGTCCGATTCAAATTCTGCTATTTTGATTGTCTGAATGCTCTGATCCATGCAACCATCAGCATCTTCAGGCATTTCTTCATCCGGAACATCAAAAATGATTTTGTATTCAGTTCCTAAAATATTTACTGTTTTCATTCTTCATCCCCATAATCAATATTGATGTTCAAATCCATATCAACATCAGCCTCCACCTTCTCGGTATATAAGCCATATGCTTTCCCAAGGAGCTCCGCTGCCTTATTGGCATCTGACAGCCTTGCTGGTATCTCCACGATCTGTGGTGTCTCTTTCTTGACTGTCTGTTTTCTCATTGTGCCGTTATCATCAGGAGCATACATCGAACGTTCTTCACTGGTCGTTACAACAATGCATTCTTTCTTTTCTCGTCTCATGGTTGCTGTGAGGTACTTTAGAACCTCATCCTGATCGGCAATTAAGGCTTTTTCTTTCTCGGCCATCCGCTTTTCTATATATTCCTGCACCTTAACATTTGTTAACAACCTTGCTGCTGCTTGTGCGGCTGTTTTCTTTGAGTACCCAGCCCTTATAGCTGCCTGTGTGGCATTAAGGTCAATCAGGTATTCATCACAGAATCTCTGCTGTTTAGCTGTCAGTTTAGCCATAATGTCACACCTTCTTTCTGTTACATTCTCACCTCAAACAAAATAGCCCAGTGGCAAGAGATTATCATTCACATTAAAGGGGTGGGAGAGGGTTTGTATAACCACTGGGCATAAGAAAAGAGACACAGCCTTATGGCAACGGCTATGTCCCTTATGAATCAATACTATATAATTTTACCATACCAGTATAGCACGTTTGAATGTGGCATTTTGTGGCAAAATTATAAATTTTTTCTCTGGAAATCTAACAATGCCCATCCATGTACCCTGCGGATATGGTCGTATGAGTAGCCGAGTTCTTCCGATATCTCTTTCAGCCCCTTATACTCAATATACTTTTTAAACAGAATCTTCATGTAGATAGGGTTGTTCAAACTGTGGATCTGATTGATCACTCTATGCTTGAGTTCCGCAAATCTTACAATATCCTCCTGCAGCTCTCTCTCAAAATCAACATACTTCGCTATTTTTCCGCTTATTGATTCAGATGCACTTGTCTGTACCTTTTCCTTTGAATAGTCAAATGCCCCTAAGCCTATTGCATTGCCTTTAAGGCTATCTAATTCTATCTTCTTCTGCTGTATTTTCGCATCAAGCGTTTCTACCTGCTTCAGGTACTCTTTCGCTATATTCACTATCTTATCACCTCACTTCTGATCTGATCCGTGATGCGCTCCCACTCACGGATGAATCTGAACGCCCATAACGCCGGATATTTCGACCTGCCAAGTTTATCTGATATTTGGCTTGCACGGCTCCAATCCGGATCACTTGCTATTTCTGTTGCAACTCTTGGCATATCTTACACCTCCCTTTCTAATAAATCCGGATTGTCAAAAATATTGCCGATAACCTCTACTGTGTTTACCGAATCATCCTCATCATTAAAATTCCAATAGATTTCCCACAATGATATATAATTATCGTTTTCGCAAGCATATAAAATGTTTTCACATCCTGTAATACGCATGATATTGGCTTGTATTTCTTCCCAATCAATATTTTTTCGATATCCAATGCCAAAGCCGCCACATGTAAATTTGATAACTCCTCTATGTCCTAAGAGTTCCACAATATCATTCTCCCAAATCAGCTTGCCATACTTGTCTTTCAAGCCTGTGCATTGACAGATTGTGTCTGGTTGAATTTCAAAAGCGAGAGGTCTACCAGCTCTGTTACCGATATACCACTTACCATTACTACTTGCCAAAAGCCCTCGAACCCAATCTCCTCTATAAGTTTTTGCCTTGATTAAATACCTATCTTTCATCATCGTCACTCTCCTTTTCCTCAATTACTAAGTTCGAAAACTCTGATTCAATCAATTCTTCTGGACTTGAATAGTTATTTTCTCCATCAGGTTGTGCATAATAAACCGTATCCTCATCACATTCACCATCCTGCTTTAATTCCCAATACAGATCATATAAATCTCCACCATAATCCTCATCATAAAGAGATGTGTCTTCTTCACTATAATGCTTGCCCTTATATTCATATATTTTCATCCACCTCAACCTCATTGAATCCTATTTCATTTGGACACATCACGATCATAGACAGATCTGTGTTGCTGAGCGACCGGATATAATCTCCGTTGGTCATTGGCTCATAGTTATCCGTCACATTCTTGGTACAGTGTGCACATGGTTCATCTGTTTTATATCTGCTCTGGTATTTGCATGTCTCACAGCTCTTATCCTGTACTGGTACTATTTCCATCGAATCTCTCCTCTCCTGATCATCTCAACAATATCTATTCTGGTGAAGCTCTCCCGGTAGCCGTATTCACTCTTCATCACTATGTGATGATCGTAAACCTCCACAATGGTCCATTTCTTCCATGTCATGATAAAATTCCGCCCACTGGTGGTTTCTTTTGTATGGATCCGCACGACCTGCCCCGGTCGGCAGATCATGTTGTATATAATTTCTATCTCAAAATTTGTCATGTTGTTTCTCCTTTATCTATTCTATACAAAACACAGTTGCCCATTGTCATCCTCTCCTATCCGTATATTTGGCATTCTTTTTCTCAAGCAAAGCTCTGGTAAATTTGCTCTTACCATTGCTGCCGGTATAGGTGGACAGACTGCATTTCCACATCTCTTAACCTGTTCACTTCTTGAATATGTCTTACCTGTGTTGTCATGATCTATGATATAATCATCCGGAAACCCTTGGCACCCATATAACTCCTTTGGCTCAAGCATTCTGAGACCAATGTCCACTATCTGATACTCAACACCTTGGATTGTTACAAGGCCGAACCGGTCTCTTGATGTCACTGTATCAAGCGGCTGTTCTATATCTTGACCTGTACCCTCTCCGTAGTATTTAATCAGGAATGCTCTGACCTCTCCAAAATGTCCGGCTGATGTTGTCACTGTATGCAATGGCTCTCTCTCATCCTGTCCTACCCCTGTCTTGTAAAACTTGCTAAGGAACGAAGTCACAAGGCCATATCTGTTTGAACTGTCCACTGTCATAATTGGATTCTCTATACTCTGGCCTCGCACCTCATCTAAATTGGTCTCCGAATGGTATTGAATAAGAGTAGCTGCGACCAGTCGGTTATGATCCACTGCCGTTATCGTATCAATTGGGTCTTCGGCTTTACTCCCACCACCTTGATAATTTCCGCCATACGTTTTATCTATAATTGGGGCAAGTCTTGGTTCTACAACTCCATATCCATGCTTGCCTGTGATTGTTGGCATCGGATCTCTTATATCCTGTGGCTTTCTTTCGCCGCCATGATTGCATTGAATGATGAATGGCTCTGGATTGTCCAGAACGAACTTCTTCAGCCCTCTTGCAATCCTCTGCATAGTCTTTGGCGCAAGTGGTCTCACCGCCCGGATACCATACTTCTCCCTGATCTCCTCTGATGTATCAAAGATACTTGGGCATGGTAGGCTAAAATCAAGCTGTGTATATGCTCCAACATAAGGTTTGAGCAGTCCCATCTTGACCTCTTCGCTGTCTGTCGGTGCATGTGTAGGCTTTGGCCACATGATAGGTACTCCATCACATCTTGCGATCATAAAGAACCTTTTTCTCTTGGTCGGTGCTCCGTAGTCTGCCGCCACAAGTTCTCTGAACTGTACTTCATATCCCAGATCATTAAGTTGCTTTACAAACTGTCTGAATGTGTCACCTTGCTTTGCCCTTATTGGATGATGTCCTCTGTTGAGTGGTCCCCATGTCTTGAACTCTTCGACATTCTCAAGCATAATCACTCTCGGTCTCACAAGTGCCGCCCATCTGCATGCTACCCATGCCAGCCCTCTGATGTTCTTATCCTTTGGCTTGCCACCCTTGGCCTTGCTGAAATGCTTACAGTCAGGAGAAAACCATGCAAGAGCTACCGGGTGTCCCTCACAGGCTGCCACAGGATCAACCGCCCACACGTTCTCACAATAGTGCTTTGTATTCGGATGGTTGACTTTATGCATTCTTATGGCTTCCGGATCATGGTTGATTGCTATATCAACGCTGTATCCTGTAGCCATCTCAATTCCTGTTGATGCTCCGCCACCACCGGCGAAGTTATCAACGATAAGTTCTCCGTTTATCATTGCTGCACCTCTAAGAAGTCAAACAGCGTCGGTGAATCAACCTCATTCTCCTCTGCCTGTAAATATCCAACACCATCTCTGAAATAATCAGGATTCAGTTCACAGCCCTTACCGAACCGGTGCATTTTAACAGCCATCATCGGTACCGTCATAAGGCCACCGAACGGATCATATACAACATCTCCCGGATTGCTATACCGGTTGATGATTCTTTCAACAATATCAAGCTGTAAAGGACATACATGCATGGTTGCCCTTCTCTGGCTCTGTGTCGTATTAAGAGTTCTCATTCTGTTAATATCATCCCATACCTCAAGCTGGTTCCATGATCCCGGAGCTACTACCATGAATGTAGCTGGTAATCTTCCATCCATATCAAGCTCCTTTGCAAGTGCCACATGCTCCTCATAGTTATATACATGTTCTCTGCTGTACTGTCTGTATACCCTCTGCAGGTTGTCCACAGATACGCCCTCAAGTTCTTCTTTACTCACAAGTCTGTCTCCTGAACTTCGCCAGTATCCATGTGCATCTATCTGCCACTGTGCCCTTGTGTATTCATCCTTGGACTTAGTAACCGGCTCATCAGCGTATGCCTTGCTGTGATCCGTTGGCAGCTTGCGGAACAGTAAAATATATTCAGGACATCCAACCCCCATCTTGGTACCATCCTTACACTGTTCCGTCCATCCGAGGCGGTAGGTCTGGTTGTTCTCTCTGACAACATCCGTCACAACTGTGATCATGCCAAAATACTGAAATCCATGGCGCATATAATGTTCTATACAGTCAGCGTGAAATGGTTCAATAGTTGGCATTCCTGTTCCGGTAGCATTTCCGAACAGCACTCTGTCTTTAACATGAATAGCTGCAATTCTTCCCGGCTTCAACACCCTTAAAAGCTCCGGTGTCAAGAAATCCATCTGTTCAAAGAACCTCTCTGTATCCTGATTGTGTCCAAAATCGTTATAATTTGCTGAATATTCATAATGATTACCGAATGGTATTGACGTATGGATCAGATCAATGCTGTTGCTTTCCATCGCTCTTGTTTCTTCCACACAGTCACCATATACGGCTTCATAATGATTTCCTCTTACTGTTCTTTCTTCTCTTGTACCTTCCACACCCATCTTCCTTTCTAACCGCTCTGTTTTATTCGCTGAATCAAGTCCATACTTTTTCACGATCTCGATCATCTTCTGCACCATATGATCATGATTCTTCCATTTCTCAATTAAAGCATTTTTAATCTCTCGCTCATTCTCCATATAGATTATGTCTATAACCACGGTTTCTTTTTGCAAGAATCTATAGCATCTGTGAATAGCCTGTATGAAGTCATTGAACTCATAATCAATACCAACAAATATCTCCCTGTGACAGAATCGCTGAAAGTTACATCCTGAACCACTGATTGACTTCTTTGTTGCAAATAGTCTCGTTTTACCTTCTGAGAAATCTATAACTCTCTGTTCTCTAAGGTCATAATCCATAGATCCGTATATATCCACTGTCTCCGGCAGAGCTTTCTTGATCGCATGTCTCTCTGCTTCCTGATCATGCCACAATATAAAATGATCATCCGGCGAACTGTCTACAATCTCACGCATCTTTTCTACTCTCTCATTGATACTCTCACGCTTCACCTTTGCAGCTTCTTTCAAACCTGCAGATGCCTGTGTAAACAACTCCATTTGCCCATCTTTATCAACTGTATCTCCATAGTGAACCGGTATCTCATGCCATCTAACATCCAGAGGTGGTAAGTCATAACCATTATCAGAATAATCTGGATTGAGATCCGATGGCTTTGTAATGAAAAGTGCCCAACTACTCACCCACAGCCAGAACTCATCTTCCATGTTTGGGTACAGTGTCAGGTTATTTGCCTTTGTTGAATCCCTCTGAAAGAATCTTGTAAGTGCCTGTCCTGTATCCATGACTTCAAGATATCCAGCATAGTGTATAAGCTCCTTGTACTTGTTCGGTGATGGTGTAGCAGTCGCTACGAGCTTGTAAGGTACATTTTTGAACTTATCAAGGAACGTCTGATATGTTTTAGATCCGAATGATCTAAGGACGGATGCTTCATCAAGTGAGGTTGCCTGGAAGTAATCCGGTCGGATGTCTCCGTCCCTCACCCTCTCATAGTTCGTCAGAACGATCTGACTTGTGCTTGCCTCAACCTCTTCCATGGTTCGGCAATACTCTGGTTTCTCATAGCCCAGGAGTTCCACGGCATCCCTTGTAAACTCCTGCTTAACTCCAAGTGGTAATACGATCAATGCTCTACCACCTGTATGTTCTGCTGCAAGGTGACAAAATTCTATTTCCTGTGCAGTCTTACCAAGTCCGAAAGACTCAAACAAGGCTCTACGTCCACCTTTCAGTGCCCATGCCACTGCATCTCTCTGGTGTGGCTTTAATGCTTTGTTAATACGGTTCTTGTCAACCGAAAAACCACTATCAACTGCAAGTTCTATCTTGCTTTCTAAAAACTCTTTGTAATTCATGTTTAAAAGGAACCCGATATATCGTTACCCCGGCCGGAGGTTCGGCTCCTTTCTTTGATTTATTTTTTCAGTTTGTCTGCGACATCATCTAATATGTAACATGCAGTCCATACAATCTGGTCTGGAAAACCACACTCTCTGAATCCTTCAAGTACCCTCTGCCTAAACTCATCGATTGCCTGTTCTCGGATGTTCCTAATATTCAGCTCAACTTCCTTGAACTTCTCATTAACCATCTTCTGTAAATCACCTTTATCGATGACTACCTGTGCAATCAAACTGCCCTTCCGGAGTTCTTTCAACTTCTCAAGCATATCTGCGATCTCTGTATGATACTGTCTGTTCAGTTCAATAGCTGTATCATCTGCATCTTCCAATCCAGCATGTTTTGCTTCCCATCTCTCATGCTTTATAGCTTCGTCAATCTCCATCCGTTACCTCCTCAAAATCATATGATCTCTATTAGGATACTTAAATATAGTTATTTTCTTCGGCATCTGCTTTTCAAGTGCCTGTATTGCTATGTCATAGGCACTGCTCAAATCATCAATATCCTGCGCAATGTCACACTTTCCGCAATTCCTATCACAATGCCCATTGATGCAACTCTTTTCAATCTGTATCATCTTTTTTGCTTCATCAATCGTCATTTATCTTCTCTCCCTTCCAACATCACCATGCTGTTGCTCTGTATCTTCTGTATCGCACTTCTGAGCTTTGCCGGCATCAGAGCATCCTTCTGCTTCCGCTTTGCAAGCTCCTCATAGACCATTCTGAAATTCGCCCGGTCAATGTCGATATTCTCGCTCCTACAAATATTCACAAATCCGCCAATCTGTGTCACTGTCATTGCGGTCAGATCATCAAGTGTCATCATTGCATCCTGCGGTCTGTATGATCCATACATTCTGATCGCATGTAAAACAGTCTCCCACGCTTCGCTCCATGCCGGTATCTCTCCCTGTCTTACCTCACAGCACATCTGCCGGATCTCAGCTATGGATGGTGACCATTTGTTTGTTGATACCCATTTGTTGAGTGCTGTTTCTGCTACTTCATACGGCAGATCCTGAAGCTGTCTGTACCAAAGCTCCATTGCCGGTCTGTTCGGCAGTAGATTTTCTCTTGGGTAATAGGTTTTCAGCCCCATTGCGAACTTTGCAAACTCCTGTTCCGTCATTTTGCTTTGCTCCTCTCCACTTTTCACACCTGCCATATGCCAGTCTTGCATTGTCTATGTACGAATTATCAAGATCACAGACATGTAATACTCTGCCTGTATCTGAAAGCGTACAGGTCTGGTTGTGTCTGCAGGTGTTACATCGTTTATTTTGTTTCATGCTCATAAATGATCTCCTGTTTGGCTTTCTCGATAAGCTCAGTCAAAACTGCCTCTCTCTGCTCATCGACCTGATCTGCTATGCCGAATAACTCTGCCAGTGCAGCAGTTGTGATCTGAGCCCATGCGATCTGCTCTGCCAGTGTGTTGTTCATTTCTGACACTTCGCTTCTTGCTTCTCTCCTAGCCGTCTCATTGTTCCACCACCAAGTGAATACATTGATCAATAATGCAAAACATGAGATACACTGTCTGACCAGACGACCCTTGCCATAATGTCTTGCGATCAACTTAATTTTTCTTGTTGCTGAATTATCCATCTCTTTCTTCATCTGCGAAGCCTCCCTTTTCTGCTCGTTCCTGCGCCCATTCAGCCATCATCTTGTATGATTCATCCAACTGATCCGCTACTCGGTTGTTCCCGGAATAATTTGTCTTTGCTGTCGGTGCTGTATTTGCATAGTTGTCATCAAGGACCTTTGCCATGTTGGTATCCTTTAACAGCCAGTCAAATGTGGCTATCCAGTTTCTGTTGTTCTTGCCCTTCAAGAAGTCCGACGATTCAGCTTTCTTGAACATTTCCTCAAAATCATCAAATGTGTAATGATTAAGCCTTGCCTTGATTGCCTTTTTTCTGGCATCTGATAAACACTTAACAACCGGGAGCGAAGGGCAATGGGCATTGTACATCTGGACAATGCGATCATAGTCGATTTTCTTTTCTTCTACTTCTTTTATCTCCCTCTTATCTCTTTCTTTATCTTCTTCTCTTTCTTCTTCTGCATCGTCTACAAGACATCTTGTAGAATCTACGGTAGAATCTACAGTAGATTCTACAAAGCTATCTACAGTAGATTTTTTTGCTTTCTGTTTATCTCTCCATCTTGACTGAGCCATGCGCTTACTTTCTCTTATCTTATCCATGCCCTCAGTGTTCTGGTGTTCCTGCCATCCGGCAACCGTTATAAAATCATCGGATCTAATGATCATTCCAAGCTGCTCAAGAGATAAAATAGCCTGCTTTACGATGTTTTCCTTAAATCCAAGCTCATCAGCAAGCATCTTGGTCGTGTAAGGTATATCCTCTGTAAGAAAGATTCTTCCATCAGAATTACATTTCCCTGCCATTGTGAGTAACATGATCCAAATAAGAACAATATTGTTTCCATCCGGCAGTTTTCTCAAATGCTTGATCTTTCTGTTATCAAACATTCCGGTTGTAATCTTTATCCACTTCACATCTGCCATTCTGGTCACCCTTTCTTGCATACTCCCTGAAAGCCTGCTCATTCTTCTGCCGCATCTGCCGCACATATCTGTTACCGGCAAGCCACGGATTTGCTGCCTGTATCTTCTGTCTTGTACGTCTCACTGTCTCGGTTGTTGGTAAACCGAACTCTGACAGATGCAGGAAGAACTTTGGAACAGAAACATGATCAATATTGTATCCATGCTTTTCTCCAATCTGCTTACATACGAGATAGTACAACCGATTATCACTACTTCTTGCTGCTATATCTTTTTCAAGGACTTCATAAACAACATCCTGTGTGGATATCAGCTCTTTTTTCTTCTCTTCAATGAGGTCTGTCATCATACCCTCTATACCTCCTTAATTCGTATTCCATAACGGTGGAGCATCAATTTCCGCTTAATTACATATTCTTTCGTTTTCATGCCCTTGGTGTCCTCTACAACTATGCAATCACCTTCTTTGTAGACAAAATCGGCAACATAGTAGCAGCTCTGTTCTATGACCTTACCGGGCTTATATTCGCCCTTATGAGGTCCAGCCTTGTACATCTCAGTCGATTGTTCTCTCTGCCTCGGTATAAGCTCGTATCTGACCTGTCTCTTGAGGTCTGTGATCTCTCCTGCCTTTTCTAACAGCTTAAGCTCCATGTACCGGTTTGCTTCTTTCTTACTGTCAAACAGTATCCCATCGACCTCAACCTTTTTATTCCTGTACTTTCTGCTATTCAACGATGCACTCTTTATCCACTGTGGATTCATCAATCAATGCTCCTTTCTCCCTGCCACCGGATCAGTGGCAGGGCTATATACAATGGCTTATACTGTGTGATGTGTGTATCTGCCATGAACAAGTATTATTTATGAAAACAGTGCAGCGGCGGCAGGATTCTGCTGTGTAGTCTGCGGCTGTTCAATAACAGGTGCTTCTTCCTTGCCCTGTTCCGGTTCTGATGCAGTGGAATCAACATATTCCTCTGTATCGTTTTCCACATAGGTCACATTTCCATCTCCATCCATAGTGGTCATATCACGCTCAAATGCGCTCTGAAGATCAATACTCATAACACCCCACTTGGAAATTAACTGACGGAGCATTGTTTTATATGCCATTCCATCAAAATTCTTGTACCAGAATGATGAATACATCCACGAATCTCTCGGATCATAATTACCGGCTTCATAGTCAGCAAATGACACCTTTTCTTTCTCGCCATACTTTGTGTTAATCTTTACAGCATCCTTGCTGAAAGCCTGTGAATACTTATCCGCATGAGCAAGCATCTGTGCCTTGCTCCAGTACATTGTCTTTCTGAATCCATTTACCAGTTCAAACATTGCATAGTAGCCGATTGTCTCAGCTTCTTCACGCTTGTCCCAGTCATCAACCATGAGATTGACTTTGATGTCCTCATTGAGCGGATCAAAATACTCAAGCTCACCTTCTTTGATGGCTACTACGTTCAATCTCTTATACTGACCGGATCGGATTGCAAGCTGGATATATCCCTTGTATCCCATCTGGAACTGTGCCTCTTTGGTACCTGCCTTGGTATTATTGAATGGGACTATGTAATAATGTCCGAGCTGTGGAGATGGCGAAAGCTGTAAACTCTCACCAAGAAGTGCTGCTGAAAGAATCGACTGATTTGTGCACTCCTGAAGTGTAGGGTTGGTGTTATATGCTGATACGATTGCAGAAATGAAACGCTGTCCATTCTTGCCACCAACTACCTGATTGATCTGATTCTTTATAGCATCCTGTGAAAGGTATGCTGTGATTCCCAAATTCTGCTGTGCCTTGCTTTTTTTCACTAAACTATTATTAACTGCCATTATTTGTCCTCCTCATTAAAACTAAAAAGTTCATGTAACAACTGATTAAGTTTTTCCTTTGCTCTCTTAATCTCCTCGTCAAGTTCCTCATCTGTAAAAGAACCAAGTTTTATAACCTTGTCTAATTTCTCTTTTGCAACACACGGTGGATAGTTTTTATATAAGAATCGTGTGTATCCTGCCAAAACAGCAGCTACCTGTGATTCTACTTCATCCTCTGAGCCTTCCATTCTCAAATGATTTCCTTTTACCTCTATCATGCTTTTTCCTCCTAAATAGCTTTAAATTCTATGTTTCTCTCTGCGAACCACAGTTTAAGTTCTTCACCCTGCTCCTTTGTCATTATGGCTTCAAATCTCACAGGGAACTTCGGTCCACTCTGCACCGGTTCTGGCGGTGTCACAGCCTGCTCATGCGGTTCTGTCGGTACAATTACCCTCTGTTCTTCTTTGATCTCCTTTGCCTTGCGTTCTTCCTCTGCCTTGCGTGCTTCTTCTGCAGCTTTCTTTTTAGCCTCGGAATCAGCCTTTGCCTTTGTAATTTCTGCCATTCTCTGTGCTTCTTTGATGGCTTTATTTATATCAAGTGTCTGCTTGTATACCTCTGTCGCCTCAAAGCCAAATTCCGGCAGATTATGAAGTGTCAGCACATCATCACCAATCTGGTACATTCTTGACCGCATCTGCTCTTCAATACTCTTCATTGATACCGAAGCATTAAGCCACTTCGGATCCCAGATCTTCTCCAACGTGACAAAATTCTGAAAACCGATAGTCGCAAACAACTCTTCAATGGCATTCTGCTTATTCACTTTCTTCTGATCTTCAAATTCTTTCACCTGCTTGTCGATCGCAGCTATAGGTTTGTCTATAATTCCAATGATTTCATTGACCTGTGCTTCAAACTCATTGAATGGATGCATATATTCCTTTTTTCTCCGTATACAGTCATCCTTAATTGTCTTTTTCAGCTTGTTAAGTGTTGCTCTTTCTTTCTTGGCATCCTGAATCTGATCATCTGTATATACAAGAGTCTCATAAAATGCCACTTTCTCAGTCAACTCTGCTTTCAGTTCCTCATAATTGAAACTGATCTTTTCCGGTATTGCTACCTCATTCACTCTTAATTCCATGTACATCCTCCCACCATAGCCAGTTCATACTGACCATCTTTGTTTATTTTCATCATGCTCATGATCCGTTCTGTCTGTTTCCGTCTCTCTTCTTCGCAGTCGCATCGCTCTCCCGGATCAAGATTCGCTCCGCAGTTACTGCAAATTCTGTAATACATTTTTCTCTCACCCCTTTACTATATTTCCGGTAATTTCAGTGCCGGTGCTTTTTTCATCTGTACATGCTCCCAGAACTTTGATTCTTCCTCGATCAGATACTTGATATCTTCTTCAACCTCCGACCGTTCTATCGGATAATGTCTTGTCTGTAAGTACACATTCTCTCCATATACAGATTTAAGCTGTGCCTTAAGTATTACGAAGTCAAACTCTGTAACCATCAGGTAATGCAGCACCTGTATGTAATAGTTATCCGGTATCCTGTGATCCCACTTCTCTTTCTGCATGGACTGTAAGATATTCGTGGTCTTACATTCCCATATGCCTTTACGACCATCCTGATCTATAAGCCATCCATCAAGGCTTGCATGTGCCCACGGATACTTGTCATTGAACCAGATATTATTTTCTTCATAACACACTTGGTATTCCGGATAGTCCAGTTTGAACAATTCCCTGAGAAGCGGCTCAGCTTCTGTTCCATATTTCACATATGGCTTATCCGATATATCCACCGGTTCAATTCCATATGCTTTTTCTTTCCAAAGCTCCACATTGCTTTTATATGGGTTCATTCCCACAATAGCCGAAGCATCCGAACCGCCGATCTTGGTCCTTGCCTTGAGCCATTCTCCATGACTGGATAACACTTTCATCTCAACCATGCTTTTCTTCTCCTGCCTACCAGATAAGGGAGTGTCAGCAGCACTCCGACAAATGCCTGTCCAAGGTGTGCATACCACGGTTCCATGATCTTCATCTCCTCGGCAAATGCCACAGAGCTTGCCGCTCCATATATAAGCATGAAGCCAATAAAGAACATGATTCCAACAGCACATTTACATATCTTCTTTTTCACTACCAACTCACCCCTTTTCTTTCATCCCATAGCCTTTATGAGATCATTTAACTGCTCTATTGTGATGCCCTGTCTCGCCGCAAGCTTCCCGGGAGAAATGTTGTAAGTCCAGATGCTTGACATCTTGATCGCATCACCTATATCCAATAAGTTTCTCTGCATTCCAATCCGGATAAACTGAGGGGAGCATCCCATCACTTCAGCCGCCTGATTCGGTGTTATCTTCTTTACCATGTCAATTTCTCCTTTCTTTTCTTGATTTCCAAATGTCGAAAATCAACCTTCCGACAAATGTTCCAATGGCTATGCCAATGATCGTGCTTAACATGATTCTATTTTTACCCTTCTTCTGCTGAAACAAATACATCTACCAAATGGCAGATTGATCTGTAACCATGATTCAACGTATCTGCTCCCATTCTCCGTGTATTTTGTTATGTAATGATGCATGCCTCTCCTTTCTTCTTGTCATCCTCACCATTTCACCCTATAATTTCCATAGGTGCATCAAGCATCAATCCATATGAAAGAAGGTGAAACTATGCGAATTTATGCTTGCTTACTTGGTGAATGGGTAGATATAACCGAAACTGCTACCGTTGCAGATTGCCAGGATCCTGTTACATATTTCAAAGAGAACTTGAAATATGAAAATGGTTCACGATATGCAAAATGCTTTGAGTACGATTACATTCATATCCAGTACCAGGGCAAAGACTATCGAATAAATCCAGCATTTATTCAGATTGTCAAGGAATAAAATTCTGTTTAAGCAGGAGGTCAAGTTCCTTTGGTGGCTCAAAGGTCAACTTGGCTTCTTGTGTCTCAAAACCAGTCACAACGATATGGTTGATTCTGCTCCACTCTGCATGTGTCATACCTTCTGCAAGGGCGATTATCTTCTCTGCTTTTTCTTTGGTTATCAACTATGCTTCTCCTTTCTATCACTTTAAGTGGATTTCTTAGGCAAAAAAATATAGTCTAATGGCATCTTATATAATCTAGATAGTGTATCCAGTATAGCAAAAGATGGCGTAACTATACCTTTTTCCCAGTTAATCACAGTTTTTTTACTCACTTTAAGCTTTTTCGCAACATCTTCCTGTGTCATTCCAGCATTTACCCTTGCTGCAGCTAATGTAATCTTAACACTACGCAACTGTTATCATCTCCTTTCACATATCAGAATACCATCACTTTAAGTGGATGTCAACACTAAAAGTGAATTTTTTTCATTTTCAGTTGATTCAAATTCCCTTTAGGTGTATAATGAGCATTGCAAGGAGGTGTTGATATGCCATACGAGGAATTTAATAAATTATTTGCTAAAAATCTACGATATTACTTAAATAAAAATAATATGACACAGGCTGAACTTGCAAAACGCTTAAATGTTGGAACTACATCTGTATACAACTGGTGCAACGGTATTAAATCACCAAGAATGGATAAAGTAGATGCCATGTGTGATATATTCAACTGTAAGAGATCTAACCTAATTGAAGATAAAGAACATGTTGAAGAAAATGAATACTATCTTGATCCGGAAACAGCTAAAAAGGCACAGGAGATCTTTGAAAACAAGCAACTCTCTCTTCTCTTCGATGCCGCAAGGGACGCAGAGCCAGAGGACTTGGAGACAGTTCACACAATGCTCATGGCTCTCAAGAATAAAGAGAAACGATAATGTACAAAAAACATCCCACGGTATTTGTTATTGTATCTACGACTATGTTACAAGGGGGATGAGTTAATTGTATGATATAAATGTACAGATGATGGATCTGAAGACTACAAAAGTTAAAGAAACTGTTACCTGCAATGAAGATGGTTCATATACTATCTTTCTTAATACACGATTCACACAGGAGCAGCTTAACGATGCTTATATCCATGCACTCAACCATATTATCAGAGCGGACTTCGATAAACACACTAGCTCTGTAGATACCATTGAGGCTTATGCGCATGGGTTGCAAAAATAATTAACAAATGAAGGGAGAGATTCAATGAATCAAAAACAAGAAAACAAATGGTATTTAAGTACATGGTTTATTGCTATTCTATGCGCATGCTGGTTTCTTATACTTCCAGCAATCGGTGGCATAGTATTGATGATAATGAAGACCTTGGACGAAAAGAAACAAAAAGAAACCAATCAACAAATTATTCAACAGAATGCCCAACTTGCGGCTCAGAATGCTCAGATGAATCAAGCAATGCAAGACATGAATAAGACTATGCAGGATTTAGGGGTGCATGACCATCAGCAGTCGATGGCTAAGCTTAATCAGGTGAATGCCGAAATATCCGAAAACCTTGCCACTATAGATAAATTACGTTCAGACATTGCTACACTTCAGGCAAAAGATGATAAACTGCAAAAATCAGTAGCGACCCAGGAGCGAAAGATCTCTCGTGCTAAGGAGATCTACAGCAGTATTGAATATGCATTAGATAACTTCATTACTGCTGACATTCCATATAACGAATGCCGAATTAGCCAATCAGATATTGAGGATGCTAATCTCATTGCCCCATCTGTTATCCTTAAATTACATTGTATGGATATAAAAAGCTTGCGAAAAGCATACAGAGAAAATGAGAAATCCATTGACACTCTCAGACAGCAATATGCTATCAGATACACTACTAAAACCAACAAAACGATTTACGACCTCATTGTCAAGGGGCTGGAATCTGAGATGCAGAACGTCTTGTACAATTTAAAATATGACAAGCTTGACAACGGTATTGAACAAATAAAAGATATCTGTGCTAAGTATCTAAAGATTGCAGCTGAAGGTAATCAAACAATTGCTGGAACTCTTACTAAGTTCATAGGTGAAATGGAATATCTTTTCATTAATGCCGCAAAGATAGAGTATAACTACTACGTCAAGAAAGAACAGGCAAAGCAAGAACAGCTTGCAATCAAAGAGCAGATGCGTCAGGAGGCAGAGGAGCGCAAGGTCCTTGAGGCCGAACGTAAAAAAGTGGAGCTTGAAGAGTCAAAATATGAGAATCAGATATCTTCCCTCAAAGAACAGGCGGAAGCTTCAGAGGGTGAAGCCCTTGCTGCTCTGCAAGCTCGTATCCTTGAACTGCAGGCTCAGCTTGCAGATGTAACAATCAAAAAGGATGAAATAGCAAAGTTGCAAAATGGTAAAGCTGGTAATGTTTATATTATCAGCAACTTGGGTTCATTTGGTGAGAATGTATTCAAAGTGGGAATGACAAGAAGAATAAATCCACAGGATAGAGTTAATGAACTTGGAGATGCTTCTGTTCCGTTCAAATTTGATGTACACAGCTTTATTTTCTCTGATGACGCTTCCGGTCTTGAAACCGAACTTCACAAGAGACTTAATGATCGCAGAGTAAACAAGGTAAATCTTAGAAAAGAGTTCTTTAATGTATCAATAGATGAACTTGAAGAACTTGTAAATGAGATCTGCCCTACTGCAGAGTTCAACAGAACAATGCTTGCTGAAGAATACAGACAGTCACTGTCAAGTTCTGAAGCATATACATCTGAATATTCAACAGAGAATGAGACAGATGATGAGGATGAATAATATCATCTTCATATTATAAAAAATCCCCCAGATGCTACCAACATCTGAGGGAAGTTACCCACAAACCGAAGGCTTATGAATAACGTATCAGCAAACTACATTATATCACAAGCCTTCCATTTTTTACAGGGGTATTTTTATACCCTTTTTACTTGGAGGGATAATATGAAACTACCAAATGGCTACGGCGGTATTGCCAAATTGTCAGGAAAACGTAGAAATCCATGGAGAGTAAGAGTTACAAAAGGATGGTCCGTAGACGAGCAAACAGGAAAAGCTAAACAGCTATTTTCCACCCTCGGCTACTACCCTACCAGAAAAGATGCTCTTGCTGCTCTGTCTGCTTACAATCAAAATCCATACGATATAGAAACCAATACAATTACATTTGCAGAAGTATATAAAAAATGGTCAGATATACATTTTCAGGAAATTGTACCATCTGCCGCAAGAACATGGGTATCTGCTTACAATCATTCAAAGCCACTCTGGGACATGCGAATGAAAGATATCCGATCAAATCACTTGGAAGGAACAATCCGTGATGCAGATGTCGGTCAGAGTACGAAGCAAAGAATGAAATCTCTCTATAACATGCTCTATAAATATGCTATGAAGCTGGAAATTGTTGATAAGAACTATGCCCAGATGTGTGATTCCATCAAGCGTGGAAAGCCTCAGATCATCCGTGTTCCATTTACACCAGAGGAAATAGATCTACTCTGGGAGAACATAAACTATGGTGTTGTTGATATGATTCTAATTGGTATATACAGCGGATGGCGACCACAAGAACTGTCTATCTTGAAAATAGCTGATATTGACCTGAAAAATAATACCATGTTCGGTGGTCTTAAGACTGATGCAGGGCGCAACAGGTGCGTTCCTATTCATTCAAAAATAAGAGATCTGATCATAAAACGAGTAGATCAGGCTAAAGAATTGGAATCCGATTATTTATTCAATGATCCGGATAGTCAGTCTGGTATGTGCATGACATACGACAAATACAGAAGCCGTTGGAATAAGGTCATGGAAAAATTAAAACTCTCCCACCGCCCTCACGATACAAGACATACATTTATTACATTGGCAAAAGATGCTGGCATGGATGAGTACATCATAAAGCTGATAGTTGGTCATTCTATCGAGGATGTGACAGAAAAAGTTTATACACACAGAACTTTAGATCAATTAAAAGAGGAAATAGAACTGATACAATAATAGCAAAAACCCCGGGAACATATAATCTCCCGGGGCAATTATTTGTGTTCTACGACTGTGTTCTACCTGTGTCTTATTTGTGTCTTACGCACTAATTTTGGCACATTCTAGCAGAACCAGGGACCGCATAAATACTAGCTTTTTTAGAACTTACCAGCCTTTGCTGCTTCCTCTACGGAAACAGCTACAGCAACTGTCATACCAACCATAGGGTTGTTACCAGCACCGATCA
>OLRO01000252.1_pt1 | contig 47620 bp, 70 predicted proteins | sample 1673131 | NCBI WGS metagenome assembly OLRO01 (sample SAMEA3136757, study PRJEB25190) | human gut metagenome | biome: human gut; feature: human-associated habitat; material: faeces | place: Austria | collected 2013 | reverse complement strand
CGCCACTTGTATACGCCCGGCTGCGCGGGAATGTCGGAGGTTTTCGGACGGAACAGGTCGCGAGTATCCCCCAACAGGGGCGCGCCGTTCTTGTTCACTCCCCTGCCGTCGGATTGGGTGCCGGCGTCCGATACTGCGGTTTCCCGTAACGCATCCGCCGTTTTGCGCCACACGTCCGGACTGTGTCGTTCGAAATCAGTCACAGCATATCCCTAAGGAACTTGCCCGTCCACGACTGTTCGCATCGCGCGACCTGCTCCGGCGTGCCTTCGGTGACGATGGTGCCGCCGCCGTCACCGCCTTCCGGCCCCATATCAATGATGTAGTCTGCGTTGCGGATCACATCCAGGTCATGCTCAATGACGATGACCGTCGCGCCGTTTTCGATCAGGGTTCGGAACACGCCCAGCAGCGTGCGCACGTCCAGCGGGTGCAGGCCGATGGTCGGCTCGTCAAAGACAAACACTGTGTCATGCTGGGCCCTGCCCATCTCGCTGGCCAGCTTCAGCCGCTGTGCCTCGCCGCCGGACAGGCTCGGCGTTTCCTCGCCCAGCGTCAGGTAACCAAGGCCCAGATCCCGCAGCACTTTTAAGCGCTGTGTCACCAATTTCAAGTCTGTACAGACGGTCAGCGCCGTGTTGATGTCCATGTCCATGAGCTGCGGCAGCGTGCAGGTCCCGCCGTGCCTGTTCTCGTGCCGCACGGCGTCGGCGTCGCGGCTGTAGCGGGAGCCATGGCACCCGGTACAGGGAATTTCCACATCGGGCAAAAACTGCACGTCCAGACTGATGACGCCGGTGCCGTCACAGACCGGGCAGCGCAGCTTGCCTGTGTTGTAGGAGAAGTCGCCCGCCTTGTAGCCCAGCCGTTTGGCATCGGGCGTGCGGGCAAAAACCTTGCGCAGCTCGTCGTGTACATTGGCGTAGGTCGCCACGGTGGAGCGCACGTTGATGCCAATCGGCGTTGCATCAATGAGCTTTACCTGCGCGATGCCGTCGGCCTCGACGGCCCTTACGTGGGGCGGCAGCGGCTTGCCCGCCGTCTGCGCCGCCAGCGCCGGGACAAGGCTTTCCAGAATCAGCGTCGTCTTGCCGGAGCCGGACACACCCGTGACAACGGTCAGCCGCCCCTTGGGAATGTCCACCTCCAGCGGCTTGACCGTATGGATGGCGTCCGTCGAAAGATGGATGTGCCCCTCGGCAAACAGCTCCGCCGCCGGGCGGTTCCGGGGCGCAGCACTCCCCTGCCCGCCCAGAAACGGGCCGATTTGGGACGCCGGGTTCCCGGCCAGGTCGGCCACCGTGCCCTCGGCAATGACGTGCCCGCCGCCCGCACCGGCCTCGGGGCCCATCTCGATGAGCCAGTCCGACTCCGCCAGCACCTGTGTGTCGTGATCAACGAGCACCACCGAGTTGCCGTCGGCGATCAGGTCGTGCATGACGCCGTTCAGGCCGACGATGTTGGAGGGGTGCAGCCCGATGGACGGCTCGTCCAGCACGTACAAAACGCCCGTGGTGCGGTTGCGCACGGCGCGGGCCAGCTGCATCCGCTGCCGCTCACCGGTGGAAAGCGTTGACGACGCGCGGTCCAGCGTCAGGTAGCCGAGCCCCAGATCCAGCAGCCGACGTGCGGTCTCGCGGAACGAGGCGCAGATGCTCTCGGCCATGGGGCGCATCTCGGGCGGCAGGCTGGCGGGCACGCCGTCCACCCAGCCACAGAGTGCTGTCAGCGTCATCCTGCACGCCTCATCCAGCCCGATGCCCCGCAGCCGCGGCGCACGGGCGGCCTCTGACAGGCGCGAGCCACGGCAGTCCGGGCAGGTATCCACGCGCAGGAATTTTTCCACCCGCTTCATGCCCTTCTCGTCCTTGACCTTGGCCAGGGCGTTCTCCACCGTGTAGACCGCATTGTAATAGGTAAAGTCCAGTTCCCCGGCCTCGGGCGTGCTTTTGGCTTTGTAGAAGATATGCTTTTTCTCCGCCGGGCCGTTGAAAACGATGTCTCTTTCCCTGTCGGTCAGTTCACGGAACGGCACATTGGTGCGCACGCCCATGGCGCGGCAGACGTCGGTCATAAGCGACCACATCAGGCTGTTCCACGGCGCGACGGCCCCGTCGTCAATGCTGATGCTCTCGTCAGGCACAAGCGTGGCACGGTCCACGGTGCGGACCAGGCCCGTGCCGTCGCAGGTGCGGCAGGCACCTTGGCTGTTGAAGGCCAGCTCCTCCGCCGACGGCGCACGCACAAGTGCGCCGCATTCCGGGCAATAAATCGGCTGCTCGGCGGCGACGTTCAGCGTTGGCGGCACATAATGGCCGTTGGGGCAGCGGTGGCTGGCCAGGCGGGAGAACATGAGCCGCAGACTGTTCAGCAGCTCGGTACCCGTGCCGAAGGTGCTGCGGATGCCCGGCACACCGGGCCGCTGGTGCAGCGCCAGCGCGGCGGGGACGTAAAGCACCTCATCCACCTGTGCCTTGGCGGCCTGGGTCATGCGGCGGCGGGTGTAGGTGGACAGCGCGTCAAGGTAGCGGCGCGAGCCTTCGGCATACAGCACGCCGAGTGCCAGCGACGATTTGCCCGACCCGGACACGCCCGCAATGCCGACGATTTTGTTTAAGGGGATATCGACGTCGATGTTTTTCAGGTTGTGTACCCGCGCACCGCGGATTTTTATTGCGTCAATCATAGTACCTCACACAAACAGCTCGATCACAAACACCAGCACACAGCAAATGACCGGCACAGGGAAAAGCCCTGCATCCCCGCGCAGAACACCTTGCGGCAGCGCTGTGTTGTTTTCCCTGTTCCGATAGCTTTCCTGTACTTCATTATAGCGCAGGCACAGGGCAAAAGAAAGGGCGGTCCGCAAAAATGTTGCCGTGCCGCTGCAATCTTGACGCCCGCTCCCTCGTACTTTACAATGAATACGAAAGGGGTTTTTACCATGTCCCGTGATTCCATCAAGATGGTTGCCATGCTCACCATGCTTATCAACCACATTGCGAACGTCTTTCTGCCCGCCGGGCAGCCGCTGACAAATCTGTGCCTCTGCATCGGCTACTTTACCGCCGTGACGATGTGCTTTTTTCTCGTCGAAGGCTACGGCTGCACCCGCTCCAAACGTCGCTACGCCGGGCGGTTGCTGGGGTTTGCCGTGCTGGCGCAGCTGCCGTATCAGCTGGCTTTTCCGGCAAACGGCATCGCCGGGTTTGTGCAGTTCAACATGCTGTTCACGCTGCTGCTCTGCTTTCTGGTGCTGCTGGTGCAGGAGAAGATTCGGGACCGCGTGCTGCGTGGCGTCTGCATCGTGCTGCTGATCTGCGCATCGCTGTTCTGTGACTGGGCGCTGCTGGCCCCGGTGTTCACGCTGCTGTTTGCCTGGGCCGGGGGGAACCGAACGCGGCAGAAAGCCGCGTTCGGCGCGGCGGCGCTGCTCTACGGCGGCATGGCCGGGCTGGGCAGCGGGCAGGTGTGGGAGGCCGTCGGCTGCGCTGTGCCGATCCTTGTCTCTGCGTTTGTGATCCTGTACCTGTACAACGGCCGGCGCGCCGCCCGCGGGCGCACGTTTTACAAGTGGTTCTTCTATGCCTTCTACCCCGCGCACCTGCTGGTGCTGGGGCTGCTCCGCCTGGCTGTATGATTTTTGCCGCGCCGGGACTTGACGCCCGCACCGCTTGTGTATTATAATGGATAAGTTATAAGAACGAGGTGTTGCGCAGTTGGTAGCGCGCGTGGTTTGGGACCACGAGGCCGCAGGTTCGAGTCCTGTCACCTCGACCAAAACAAATGCCGTAGATTCGTTACAATCTACGGCATTTTCTTTTTCAAGTACACGTTTTAGTACACACTCACCTATTTTCTCTGCAAACTGTGTACCAAATCATTATACACATCCGGTCTCACTTCTTTCAGCGCATCCATAAACTCATCCAGCACACGCCATACTCGCCCGGTATCGGCCTTTTATACAATCTCCAAAAATTCACTCATCCTGTAAACGCTCCAATTTCCGCATTACGCCATTATAAACTTTAGGGTTTGCCACATATAAAGCCGACATAAGCTCATCCAGCACGTTCAGCGCCGCTGTGGTGTCTACGTTTGCCACAGCCCGTAAAAAGTCACTGCTGCCAACAGCAGCCCTTGTAGACGGCTCTGCCGCTGCGTAGTAGCGAACAGGCTCTTGCGGTTCTGCTTTCTGCGGAGAATGGGACGCATCTGCAAGACGCTGATTTTTCACAACATACAGCGCTGCCAAATTTTTAACTCTGGTCATAGTGAGTTCGCTGTTTTCGATTTCGGCTATAGCGCCGTCAATCTCTCGCACGTCAACCATAGCCCTTACACCTCGCTTTAACCGTTTCGCATCGTGTCAATGCAGCGCTGGATGACTTCCCTGTCTTTGCTGTCAGCCCCGCGCATAATATCTTCCATGCGGGAAATCAGTGAATCGCGCCCATCGTCCATGCTGTAGTGCCCGCGCACATAGTGCTGACCTCGCCGCGCATAGCTGCTGCCGCGTCCGTAATTGCCGCGCATGTTGGCGCTCCAATCACCATCGCGGCTGTAATCCTCATCGCGGCTGTAACCGTCATCTTCCAGCATGACAATTTTGTCGATATTTTTGATAGTGTCAGTCAGCTTGTGAACAGTTTCCAAGTCACCGGCAGACATTTCACCCTTCTTTCCGATTTCGTCCAGTTCTGCGCATAGCATGTCTTTCAAGTCATACAAAACTCTTTTACTCATGGTTTACTCCTTTCAGCTCACTCTCTCAACCACAAAGTTTGCGTTCGCAAACAAAACGGTTTGTGTGCTTGTATTTTCGGCGGCAACGGTCAGGCAGCAGCCGCGCGGAACTTCAACAAAAGACGTCACATAGATATTAAAGAAGTTTTCTACTGCTGCCGGTGTCACGGTTGCAGTCGCACTGTTCAGCGGTTCGCCGTTGATGGCAAGCGCAGCCGTAATAGCTTCCACTGTGCCGCCGGTAGGGATAGCAATGTTTGCACCAAATCCCACTTTGAAACGAGCTTTGCACTGGTTCGTAATGCCGCGCAGCGTAACAATACCGGCGCTCTCTCTGTGTACGACACAGCCCTTGCCCGCTACTGCCGTTTCCGTAAGCGGCACGTTCTGGCCTGCTGCCACGCTCACGGTATTGGCATTTGTAAATTCAGCCATAAAATCATTCCTTTCAAAAAAAGATAGTGGCGGGACGATTGCCCCGCCACATTTTGCACTATCGGCACGGGGCCGAACATGTCAGATGTTCCGACAAGTTGCCGTATTAATTTTTAGCATCCGCAGCCGTTGCAGGTGCCGCAATTCCCATACTGATACGGAGCAGGAACGGGGAAAGCCGGAACAGGGCGGGGGTTGTAGTAAGCAAGCTGCCCGCTCATATAGGCTTTCAGCGTTTCATTCTGCGCAGCCTGACTTGCGGCAAGCTGTGCGGCAAAAAGCTGCTGGTTCTGCTCGGCAATCTTGGCATCTTTAGCCTCAATGCGCTGCGCCGTCAGTGCGTCAAGCACAGCGCGGGCGTTCGCGTTCTGGTTTTCGATGATGTCCCGAGTGCCGTTCTGAATGGTCTGGCGCGTGTCGCAAGCCTGCGTAGCAAGGTTGTAGTTTACGCCCTGGATGGCCTCGCGGGTCTCGCAGCAGCAATTAGCCTGCTGCATCTGCATGGCGTTGAGCTGCTGCATAAATGCCGCCTGCTGATTGGCGCGGCTGATTTCGGCGCTCATAAAGCCCTGCTGCATAGCGTTCTGCACGCCGTTTACAAGCTGCGCCTGTGCATAGAAACCATCGCACAGGCCGTTGTTTACGTTGTCAATCTTGCGTTCGATGTTGGCAAAGTCGCTTGTAAGGATGTATCCATCCATAACGCCAGCACCATTACCGCCGCCAAATCCGTTATTGCCCCAGTTACCGCCCCAGCCGCAGAAAACGAATAGGAAGAGAATAATAATCCACCACGCACCGTCGCCGCCAAAGCCCCAGCCGTTACCATTGCCCGTATTAGCGGGCTGCACAGGCATTGTCATAACAGTGCCGTCCGAAGAAAGACTCATGTTTAACTCCTTTCAAAAGTTGAATGTATTGTTCACCGTGCGCACGGGTTGAACCTATTTTAAAAAGCTCTGAAACTGCTGCGCCATCGCTTGCAGCTGGTTTAGCTGCTGCTGGCTCATCTTGCCGGATTGCAGCAGCTTTTCCACCTCTTGTTTGGGGTCGCCCTGAAAGTTATTGCGGAACTGCTGAAACTGCTGCATCATTTGCTGGAATTGTCCCATCGGGCCGGGCATACGCCCGCCGCCTAAAGCATTAAACAGTGGATTTGGCATTTTCGCTCTCCTTTTTCTTTGTCAGCGGTTTATCTGCCGCCAGCGCGTCAAAGCGGGCCGCCAGCGCATCAAACTCTGCACGGGTGACAAACTCCCCGGCTTGCGCTTGCGCGGCCTGTGTGGGCTGTTTCTGTGCCGCTGTGCGCTCTGCATAATCGAAGATGCGCAGCGGCTGCGGCATCCCGCTTGCGTCCACTGTTTTGATATAGAACGAGCTTTTCTCGCTATCCATCAAAAGCACGCTGTTCCCTGGCGCACAAAGGTAACTTTTTGCCGCTTCTTCTCCCTGCACCCAAATAATAGGCGCAGTCTGCTGTGAAGTCTGCTGCTGCTGCGGATATGCCGCTTGTCGAAGCTGTGCAAGCTGGTCGGGCATGGCCGACGGCATCTGCTGCCCCATTGGGTAATATCCCGGCGCAAATCCGGGCTGATACGGTACGCCAAACGCCATAGTCAATCATCCTTTCTGCCAGTAGTACAGCGGCACTTCATCTCCGCTGTCCCATGTATCCAACCAGTCCCCATTTTCCACGCACACAACATGCGTAGCCATTGCCAAAATATACGTGCCATCTGGGTGCTCCGCCGCAAAATCTGCCACTGTGTAACAGTCCGGGCAGCTGTTCGGAATTGCCGAACGGTTCCACCCGCACCGCCGAAGATAGTGGCCCCAAACATAGTTTGCAGAGGGCATATCATGCAGTTCAAATCCTGCCAGAACCAGCGCCGCATATACAGCCGCCCACGATTGATGCGTTGCAGCTGCAATGGCTCTGACTGTACAATCGCCGACGCGCTTTTCTTCCGGGTTTAGGTTGATTTGCTTGTATGCCATCCGAACCGCTCCTTTTATCTTAATTGTACACAAAAAAACGGCACACTGTGGGCCACCGAAGTGCCAACATTGTGCCGTCTTTGGGACAAAATAAAAAAGGGCGCGGCCACAAAAGCAGCCGCGCCCTTTAAATTAGCCTATTTTGTTTTTGATGCTGCGAACGCGCCGTTTTACCGTGCGCTCGCTACAATTCAGTTCTGCCGCAATATCAGCATTGCGCCAGCCGCGCCGCCGAAGCTGCAAAACATCCGTTTCTTCATCAGTCAGAAAACCGCCGACAAAATCAAACTTTGGCATGATTACTCATCCTTCTTGTTCTTGCTTTCGGTCTGCGTGCCAAAATAAAAGGCCACAACCATTGTTACAATGGTCATGACAGTGTCAGGCTGTAATTTCTCCCGCAGCGCCAATGCCGCAAACACTGCAACGACAACCAGCGTCACAATGGTTTTTACCTTGAAAAGCGCTGCAATGTTCTTGATAAAATCACCCATAGAGCTGTACCTCACTTTCCGTCCAAATCGTGCAAACGCTGCTCATGCCGTTGCAGCGTTTCATCTTGCTCTTCGTTGTGCTCCCACAACCGTTTATGGCTCGCACTGTTGCTCTTGTCGTTTTCTTGCACTTGCTTGGCCACGCTGTCAAGCAGCGCTTTCAGCTGCGTGATACTGGTATTCAACTTCAACAGCGGTGTCGTGACCGTCATAATCAGTCCAGCAAGTACAACAATGTCCTTGACAATATCCCAATCCGTCATTCTTCACTTCCGTTCCGGGCGTCAGACCCACTCGCTTTTATACAGCCCGGCATCCGTCAGGCCGCGTTCCTTGCACAGCAAGTAGATTGCGTCTGCATCGCCCTGCGTCACCGGCCCGATGGTAATCACTTGTAACTTGCTTGCGGGCTTGTCCACCGCTGGCAGAGCCTTTACCAGATGATTCAAATCAACCACGCCAGTGATGCCCGGCACGCCGCCCTCTGCGGTCTGGCTATACTGGTGAATGTATCGTGGCAGGCTCGTGTCGTAGTTCGTGCGCGTGTCGGCAAGCCATCCGATGTAATCTTCACACAAATAGGTGTAGTCGATGTTTGCGCTTGCGAACGCCGTAAAGGTGTAAATGCCTGCCGTGAATCCGTGCGCTTTGGCCTTTTCGCAAAATGCCATTGCAATTGCCGTGCGCTGGTCTTTCGTCAGGTTGTCGGCGCGGCCATCGTGAACGCCGGTCTTGGTTGTGTGTCCCCATTCGCTGTCGAAGAACAAGGGATAGCCTGTCGGGGCAAGGCTTGCGCAGAAATCAGCTTCCTCGCGGGCTTCGTCCACTGTGACCGCCTGCGAGAAGAAATAAAAGCCGAACAGCTTTCCGCTTGATTTCGCCCCGGCAAGGTTAGCATCGTACTGCTCGTCCTTCATCAGCTTTCCGCTGCCGTATCCGCGATACCCGATGCGAACAATGGCACGGTAGGGAACCTTTGCCCAGTCAATAGCGCCCTGATGGTGAGACACATCAATCAGAACTTCCTCGCCGCTGGGCTGCACAGGCTGGCCACCGTATGTGCCCGCCTTGTTGGGTATGCCTGCATACGCAGTCGGGTCAAGGCCCTTGCTCGTGGCAGTGGCTCGCACTTCAAAGTGGCAGTGCGTCCATGTGCCTGCTGCGTTGCCAGTCTGTCCGACAACCGCCAGCACATCGCCGGTCTTTACTTTCTGCCCTACGCTTGCAAGCAACTTGGAGCAGTGGCAAAAATACAGGTAATTCACTGCATCCGGGGTCTGGTTTGAGTCCAGCTTCACGCAGATATAATAGCCCCATTCCCATGTCTTGTTGCTCTTGTTCGTCACGATGCGGGCTGTAACGACGGTTCCTGCAATGCTCTTGCCGTTGTAGCCGGGCATGCGGATTTTGTCGTCATCCATACCGCAAACATCAATGCCGCCGTGCCAGGTCTTGCCGCCGCCGCGCGTGTAACCGTAGCAGCTGTACGGGTACTTCACGAGATTTCTTCCGCTAAAAATCATGGTATCACTTCCTATCATTCGTCGGTGGTATTTTCAGCGCCGTCAACCTCCGGCACATCCGGCGTCTCCGTAACCTTGTCTGCGCTCTCTCTCGCATCCACCGCATCATAATACGCCTGCGCAAGCGTCTCCACCTCGGCAATGTCATCTTCGGTCAGCAGCCCATTGTCAAGGTGCGTGTACGCCTTATCAAGCCAAAACGCAACATCGCGTCCTGCTGCAATTTCCCGCTTGATGCTGCGCAATGTTAAATCGTGCCGTGCTTTACTCTTGATAGCCATTTTATTACTCCTTTCAGTTGATAGAAGCAACCGCTGCTTCCAAATCCTCAATGCGTTTAATGGGGTCTGCGCGTCCCGTCACAGTCGCGTTGTCGGCATCGGTCAGCACGGTGTTCACTCCTGCAAGCGCGGGCAACGGCTGTGCGCCGGTGGCCGTAAAGGGGATGGGCTCTGCCAGCTTGTAGCAGACTTGCACAGGTGTCCCTGCGGCGCGCTGGGCGGCAAGGTAGGCTTTTAACGAAGCAACTTCATGTCCAGCTGATATATCGGGCAGCAAGCTAGTCGGCACGCTGAACATAAAATAGCGCGACGATCCGACTGTCGAAAAGCCAATTCCAACAGTCTGCCCACCCCACACACCTTGGTTCGGAGTCGCTAAATGGCTACAAATGCCTTTTACGTTTATGCTATCATAATCGTTGATTTTGGATGTATAAAATCCTGTAACAGCAGGGTTGTGAGCATTGATTCCCCATGTGTTCCATGATTCTGTGCCATTCAGAATTATGGACTTCCACGTCTTTTTTGCATCACCATTCACCGCGTCCACCTCACCGCCATACACGGTTTCAGGCAGTGTCAGGGGGGTGGTCTGACCTGTGTAGGGTGTGTAGGTGGTGATGGCGGTGGTGCCAGGAACGATGTACGGATATACTGTATTGTCAACCGTTTTGCCGGCAATCACAATCACGTACCAATACTTAGTTACATCCCCAGCCAAAATCTCAAAAGCGCCTTTGGCGTTTAGCCACAAGTTCTTCCCGTTTCTCTGCACCACAATACTAGCGGAAATTCCCGAGTCCAATTCCGACCCGAAGTATTTTCCAGGCGGCAGAAACCAAACCGGAAACGTCGGGCTATCCACACTAGTCAGTGCGGTGCCGGATACATGAATACCGCCATCCGGGACATACTCATATGTGATGCCGTTTTTTGTGAATTTATTAAATGGGTTTATTCTCAGCAGGTTCTCCCCGCACCGCTCCACCTTCACGCTTGCACGTCCCGTGATGGGACGGATGTTTTCATAAGGTGCATAGGCTGTTGCAGCGGAGCCCTTTTCGAGCTGCACGTTATCCGCGTCTGTCTCTTTGTAGCAACTCGCCCGCAAATATGCCGCATTAGCCGGAGCCTTCAATGTAAATGCGCGCTGATATGTGTTGGCCACTCTCGTAAGAATTGTATCCGATGCATCAAAGTACGCAAGCACACCGATGTTTCCAGGCGCAGGGGCAAAAGAAGTCGCACATGAAAGTGTGTAATCATCACCTTCAGAGCATGGGATTTTTCCAGTCGTCTTTGCACCGGAATATCCAGAAGAAAACCCCTGTTGTGATACAAAAGTGTTTTGAATCAGGTCACCCCAGAGGTTCTTCCCGCCACCTGCCGGATACGGTGTTCCGCTGCCCTCCTGCATGGGTTCCCACTTCGCTTTTACCCCCAGCGGATAACCCGCCACAGGGTAACACACAACAGGGTTGCCGCTTTCTTCCAGCGGTGGGCAGAGCATGTCAATGATGTGCTTGCTGCTCCATGGCGCGTCCTCGCTCACCGCCGCATCATCAATCTGTACGCCGTCCTTTCCGGCAGGCCCCTCCGGGCCAACCTCTCCCTGCGGCCCCTGCTCACCGCGCTCACCCTGCGGGCCAGTATCACCCTTGGGGCCAACCGGGCCAGTTTCGCCAACAGGCCCCTGCGCGCCGGTATCGCCCTTCTCGCCTTGTACACCCTGAACGCCCTGCTCACCTTGGGGGCCGCGCTTTCCGGTGTCGCCCTTCTCGCCCTGTGGGCCTCGCGGACCAGTTGCACCCGTTGCCCCGGTAGGGCCTTGAACTCCCTTTTCTCCTTGCGGCCCCTGCGGGCCTACGGGGCCTCGCGGGCCAGTATCGCCCTTGTCTCCTTTGTCGCCTTTGGCTCCATCCTTGCCGTTAAATTTGCCGTTAGCCGCATCATTTCGCAAGTTATCGGCCACGCTCTTTGCTTCCGCGCTGTTCTTTTCTGCGTTAAGTGCAGCCTGCAAAACCTGCGTGGCAAGTGATTCACTGGGTTTAAACGGCTCAGTTCCACCAACGGGGCCGCGTGTAATCACGTTGTATCCCTGCGTTTTTGTGATGCGCTGCACACCATTGGCAACGCCGCAATACACGATAGTGCCCGTACCCTCATTGGCGGTTGCTTCGGCAGGCACATCAATCAGTCCGTTTTCCGGCAAACGGATTTCACGGGGTTCGCCCTTCGGCGGGTTAAACGTTGCCGTTACAGCAAGCCCGCTCCACGTATCGTCAAGGGTCACATGCAGCTGCTCGATACCGTAACTGCCAAAAGTGCCAAGCGATAAGTTGCCGGGTCTAACACTGTATCCTTTCAGCTGTACTTCATGCAATGCCATTACACGCCCTCCAATCTGGCTTTAACCGCATCGCGCCACTTTTCCGGCACATCTTCAAGTGTCATGTGACACACATAAAATTGCATCATCAGGTAACACCTCCCGCTACCGCCACCCCCTTCGGGGTCAGCCGGTGCGCTTCCACATATAACAGGCCGTGTACTTGTTCACGATGGGCATAGGCTTGTTGCCGCCAGTTTGTGAACTTTCTGTTCCCTCCTGTACTCTTGGGTTGTATGGGACTCGTCCAATCGGGGTTATATATAAATTCTCTTCACTGTAACTTGACGGGTATCCCTTTTGGTATGAGGCATATGCGTGAGTGTGACTTGGCAACTGTTCCACCGTTTGCGTCACTTCCCACGCACCGCCAGTACTGCCCGCCGGGTGCGTTCTGTCTGCCGCCCGCAAAAAGCAGTCCGTGATCCGTTCCCAGCTTGTCCCAGGCCAGCGCTGTGCCGGTTGAATTTCGCTCATCGTTGTGATTATGTCGCCCACCCAGTACGGGCAGACGTTCAAGGGGTTATGTGCTCCACTCATTGGCTCACCTCCAAAACAAACACTGCCGCACTCGTCGGCGCGCTGTTCGCATAAAACTTAACCACCCCGGCTCCGGGTTCCAGCGCGGCTACCATCCGCACCGCATCCGTCACCCTCGTGAGGTCGGATACGATAACCCGGCTGTCTGCCGTCACCCCGGCCACCGTGACAGTGGCGCAGGTGGTGTAGCTGCTCGTGCCGCCGTCGTCCCAGGGCACTGTGTAATCGCCGGAAGTCCAGGCGCTGGCTGTCACCGTAACCGTCACCGGCTTGGGCAGTTTTGCGTCAATTTGGGTCTTGTCGTAGTAATTCGCAAACTTACTGCTTTGGCCAGTGTCCTTCCAAACCCCGGTATCGCTGTCCCACACCCAGATTGTATCAGTTTCGCCCACAATGGCCCAGTTTCCGTCATAGCCGGTATTGTGGGCCGCGTACAGCGCCTCGTAATTTGGGTACCACCCAACCGCGCCCTGGCTGACCTGCTGGGCCAGCGCGGCGTAGTATTTGGCGTTGTTCATTCCCTCGCCGGGTCGGGATGCCGTATCGCCCACGGCCCAGCTGCGGGCCTCTTTTGCACTGGCCGCAGCGGCCTTGGCGTTGGCAGGGGCCGCCTTGATGGCCTCGATGTTATCGTGCACATCCTGGATGCCCGCCTCGTTATCCCGCACGATTTTTGCGTTGGCGGCCACCTCAGCGGCCAGCACCTGCACGGTCTTGTATTCATCCAAGCTTTCAAGCATCCCATCCTGCACCGGGTTCCTGTCGATGTCCAGCCGCAGAGCAGCCATACCGGCCACACCACCGCCTGCCAGCACCTCTACCACTGGGGCGAATGTGCCGTAGCTGGTCGTCATCTGGGCCGTCACGGCCATATAAACTGTGCTGCGGTCACTGCTCACGCCCAGCGCTGGGTTGTAGACATAGTGCCCGTCTTTTTTATCCATCCTCAGGTTGACATCCGCGCCGGTGGGCAGTGTCCAGGGCTGCCCGCCCTTGTACAGGGCCACGGCCAGCACCGGGAGCGTATCGTCGTACTGTACCAGATGCACCGGCTGCACAACGTCCCGCCGGTCAAAATCCGCCCGCGTCGCCTTGATAAGTGCTTCTGCGGGTGGGCTGTAATTGGCTGCCGCCATTTAAAAACACCTCACTGTATCATTCTGCCGTTGACAAGCACATAGCCGTTGCCCGCGCCGTCCACGCCCAGCTGCACCTTCACGTTGCCGCCTGCGTCGCTTATCGCGATAGCGCCGCCCTCATACTGGCCCGCCATTGTGACGTTAGCGATCATATTGTTGGGGTTGCCGGCCGCCGGGCCGTACAGCACAAGTCGGCCCACGGCGTTGTTGCTGCCCCACGTAGACATGAACGCGCCCATGTGCCAGTTTCCGTCGTTAGTCTTGCGGTACATTTCAATTTTGGCGTCGTCGATGACGCACTTGCTCTCCGACACCGTCGAAGTGAATTTGCCGGTGATGTCCACAGACCCGTCCGAGCCGATCTTAAAGTTGTCACTATTCACAACAAGTCCGCCGTTAAAAGTCGTGACTCCCGTGTCCAGGTTGGACACAAACTTTCCGTTAGTGGACTGCAGCACGCCGCCCCGGATAAGATTCGCACTCATAGTCCCGGTTGTGATGAAATCGGCGTTGATTGCACCGTCCATCGTGGCGGCCAGGCGGTACGGCCCGCCGTAGCCGCTGCTGCTGTAACCCCAACCGGCCAGATTCCACCGCCAGACCTTGGTAGCCTTTTCAATTTCCGGCTTGTCCATTACAAGGATTTCGTCCGGCTCGTCCGCGCCGGTGGAGCTGTGCAACACCACATAGCCGCCCAGATTGCCGGTGATAAGCTGTGTGGCGCGGTCAATAGCCCGTTCCAGGTCACTGCGCGTCTTGTTCACGGTGCTCTGTACGGTCTTGCCCATGTCGGCCACAGTGTTGGCCAAGCTGCTGCGGGCGTCCCCCAGCTCCACGCTGTCGTAACGCTCCAGGAGCACGTCATAAACCGTTTTAATGCACCGAGCGTCCGCGCTCACGCCCAGCTTCGCAAACTGCACATGAACGGTATCGCACAGGCACACCCGCTCCAGCAGGGCCATGTCGGCATATTCGGCGGTCTGTTCCAGCTGGGCAAAACTCAATGTCAGGCTCACCTTCGGCACGCCCACCTTGTTGGCGGCGATATAATCCAACGCGGCCTGCCGCAGCTGGGCGGCGGTGGGCTGCTCTTTTATATCCTGGCTTACGTCAAGCGTGAGCACACGTACAAAGTCATACTGGCCGTCCGGCACGTTGACCACCGGGTTGCCGGTGATCTGGGTCACGTTTCCGTCGTTGTCAACCCAGTAGGGATAGACGCCGGTGTAGACCTCGGCGCAGCTTTCTTCCTGGGTCAGATCGGTCAGGTTCTTTCCGTAGCGGATCGTCACGCCGCGGTCTGTGCCGCGCTGGCTGTGCAGCTTGACGGTGGTATTATCCCACTCGTATTCGCCGCCGTACACATCCAGCACGCTGCCCTCCACGCCGCCCAGCAGACTGCGCAGACTGCCGGGCACGGCCACGGCAAAGTCTGCCACGGTCTGGATGTCTGTCCAGAATGTGTAATCACAGCTCACCGCCGCATGGCTTTTGAGCTGCTGCAAGGCGTCGACTGCGTTCAACGCCTTGCACGGTCCCACCGGGATGCCGCTCAAATCGTAGCTGATGTGCTGCGCGTTGACCGTCACTTGTCCATTGATGGGGCGGCTGATTTTATAAATTCTGAAATACTGCGCCTCGCCGTAGGGGTTCGGCTTTGCCAGAATCAGCCCGCGCAGCGCCAGGCTGCTGTAATGCTGCCCGGTGATGGGATAGACCATTTCCAATTCAAACGCGCCGTTGCGCTCCTCGGTCACGGTGCAGCGCACAGCATCCCGCAGCACCCCCACGCCGTTGCCCTTAAGCCCCGTCGTGCCGTCATAATATCTCGGATAGCTAATGATTTACACCTCCTACAACGTCCACCATCTAGGTGTGATTTCGCACTTGCTAATGCCGCCGCTCCAACTAATTTGTGTAGCTCCTGCCCCCAGAGTGGGAAATTCAGGCGCAGTTACATATTTATTTAAGTTTATCGCTTCTTTATAAGCGTCCATCATTTCGCAGTCTAGATACATCGGCCCGGTGTAACCTGTAACACTTATTTGTGTGCCCCCAACTTGTAATTTGGCATCGCCAGTAACGGTTAGTGCGATAAGCGGAAGGGAAGGGAATACAGTTGGATTGTACAGAGAATCACCGCTTTTGACTTCAACAGCATTTTCGCCGTCTTTTAAGTATTTCTGTGGTTTGCAATCCAACGAAATGGTAAATGGCGCAAGGTGGTTTGCCCGGATATCAGTTTCCGGGAAATTAACAACCCGCGCCATTCTGTACACATTTGGCTCTTCCTCTGTTTCAAGCCTGCGATAGCCTAAAGTAGTTCCACGCAAAAACGCTGAAATCGTTGGTAAAGTGTCGCTTACATCAGTGTCCGTCAGCGCAAAGCATTTCGCAGTTGCACTAACATTACCATAGCTTCCATCCCATTCAGTCAAATTGCCACTGCGGCCAGAAATGGTCGTGGATGTAACCCTGGGTGTCGGTTGGCCGAAAGTAATTCCACTTTGCAACCGAATCCCAACATCAAGGCTACAAATGCCGTCCAACCAAAATCCATTAAGCATATACAGCCGCCTTTCTGTTGCTTTGCGCCTGAAGCTCATACGAAATCTGATTCGCCAGCGCATGTGCCATAGAATTCACATCGGAAAACTGAATACCGTTAATATCGATGTTGATCGTCATACCGCCAGCCGCGTTTTCGTTGCCTTTACGGTATTGCGTCGCCTCTGCGCTTGTAAGCACCATCTCGCCGCGATGCAGGTTGGCAATATAGTTGTCATACGGTACATAATCAAGGCCACCTGCGTGACTGCCATCTGTGCCACTACTGTTGACATCAACATTAACAGAGCGGTTTCCGAACAGGTTGTTCCACAAACCATTAAACCAGCTGACAAGGCTGTCCCAAGCTGCCGAAATGCCGTCAATAATGCCATCAATGACCGCGTCGCCCATCTGCATTGCACCTTCTACAATGTCCGGCAAATGCTCTATAAAGTAGGTCAGAAGGGTCTCCACGATAGATGCAGCGGCAAGCATAATGTCCGGCAAGTGTTCCGAAACGCCCTCTACAAACGCAATCAGCATTTGTCCGGCAGTGTCGAGCATCTGCGGCAAGTTCTCATTTAGCTTTGAAACCAGCGTCAAGACGATTTGCAATGCAGATTGTGCAACGGTTGGCAGCATTTGATAGATGCCGTTTCCAAGCACGGTTATAATCTGAATTGCCGAATCAATAAGTTGCGCCGCGTTTGCGCTGATTCCCGTAACAAGCGTCTGCACGATGTTCACGGCAGACTGTGCCAGCTGCGGCAGAACGGTTTCAATCAAGCTCGGCAGCTCTGCCATGATGGGAGGGACAAGGCTCTCTATCAGCTTAGCAGCGCCGTTCAGGGCGACTTCTATTCGGGGAAGGATGTTACTTGCCGCTGTAGTTGCGCTATCCACAAAGTTGCTGATAAGCTGCTCAAAATTGGCATTATCATCGGCAATTCCAGTTACAAGGTTTGACCATGCGGATTTTGTAGCGTTCACACTTCCTTGAATCGTTGTGGATGCTTCTTTAGAGGTCGTACCAGTAATGCCCATTGCGTTTTGAACATCATGAATCGCGCTTACAACGTCCGCATAGCTGTTAATGGTGTAATTGGTATAGTTTCCCTGCGCGGCGTTCAGCTTGTTTGCGTCATCAAGTAGACGCTGCATTTCCTGTTTTGTTCCGCCATAGCCGAGTTTTAGGTTGTCTAACCATTTTGTTACCCCCGGTTTCCCGGTATTATAAAAAGCCACGCGCGTTTCCGCACATGGCTTTTAAGGGATTAGACTATATCTTCAACTTTTTCAAAAATCCAGCCTTTTTTATTTCTCTTGCGGTATCGACTGTTGTACTTAATTTCACTGTCAGAACAGTGAAAGTATTCAGCCGCCGCTTGTCTGGATTCAAATAGGATTGTCCTGCCGTCGAGATGTGTTGCCCTTACCGGACGTTTCTTATTTTTAATTCTGGAATGATACCCATACGACAGTGCGTTTTCAGAAGGCGTCACCCATCTTAAATTAGAAACGTCATTGTTTGAGCGATTCCCGTCTATGTGGTCAACCCAGCACTTTTCTTTGTTCTCTGGTTTTTCAAGAAAAGCATCAGCAACAAGACGGTGTACATGCTTAGATATTGTAATCCTGCAATATCCACCATTTTTGCTAAGCACCATTATTTGTCCGGTGCTATCTTTCTTAACTCTGCCCTTATTGCTGACTGAGTATCCCGGTAAATCGGGAATCTGTTTCCAAATCTCCACGGCTTTTAATCCTTTCAAAAAAAGTTGGTGCGCACTTCCAACTCCGTACCAATAGGCGTTGTACTCGGTGACGAACCGATAGTCGTTTGACCTTCTATACTTTGTATTATATCGCAATTTCACCTGCTTTGCAAGTGTAACTTTGATATAGCATAGTTTGGCACAGGATAACCATGCTGTAAAAGCCATAAACAGTTTAGGTTTCCCCTGTTAGCACAACTGTCTCATGCAGCCATTTCCTGCCGCCTTTTCAGTTGCACACCCGTGGTAGGTTCACGCACGCTCACTGCATAATCACTTATGCAGCGGACATTAGATTTATCGTGTAATTCTGCTTGCTAAAGCCATTATAAGCATTCTGGATGCTCTCCATGTCCGTTCCCATTTTGTTGGCATTGTCGGACATGTCACCAATGGCAGTATTGGCAAGCTCTGCCGCCTGTTCCGTATCGCCCCCCAGACTAGACACAAGCGCTGCTGCAAATGTAGTTGCCGTGTTCATGTACTCGTTTGCCGAAAGTCCAGCCGTTTTGTACGCATCGGCTGCATACTGCTGAACTTTATCGGCGCTAGTTTTATACAGCGTTTCAACGCCGCCTACAAGCTGCTCGTAATCTGCATAACTGTTAATTGCAAGTCCTGTCAACGCCGAAATTGCTGTTGCGCCTGCCGTAGTAGCGGCAACGGATACTTTCGCAACGTTCGTAGCAACGTTAAAGATGCCTTTTCCAACTGTTGAAGCGGCTGAACCAACCTTTCCGAACAGTCCTGTTAATCCGCTTGCGCTGCTTTTCGCATTTTTCAAGCCTTTCTCGTATTCGCTGGAATCCAGCGTGATTTTTGCGAAAAGGTCAAATACGTCCACTTACTCGCTCACCTCCTGCCGTTCTTTTGTTTTCAACCCATGCCGCGCCGCAAAGTCTTTGAAATCTGCCTGCACCTGTTCTGGTGTCCGTGTATCCACTTTAGGAGGGTGGATAATGTCAATATATCTCGCTGGCCTGTCCTTTACGCCTGTCACAGCTACCACAAGGCTCCACGCACTGTCTGTCATGTACACTCTGTACAGCTGCTCTTCGGAATCAGCTTTTAAAGCGTAAGGCAGCGCCGACACAAGCGCCTTTGCGCTCAGTTTCGGCATTTTCAGCAGTACAGGGATTACTTGTTCTGCCCGCCACCGAGATACGATTTGAAAAAATCAACAAATCCCTTATCGTTTAGCAGGTCAGCAACCTGCTTGCAGGTGATAAGGAAATTCTGCTTGCCAATTTCTTCCACCGTCAGGCCGTTGAACGGAGCAAGAATTGCGTACACATCCTCGCGGTGCTGCTTCAACGCAATGTTCAGCAGCTTAACAATTTTCGCAAGGCCAAAACGCTGCATTGCAATACGGGTCGTTTCGCCCTTCGGCATCGCTTTCTGCATCTCTTTCACAAGCGCTTCATCATTGATCAGGTTTGTGATGGGCTGCGCGATTTGCAAAACGACTTCCATCGCTTCGTCAGTGCTAAGTTCAGAAAAAATCCGCATTATGCTTCATCCTCTCCGGCCTTGATATACACCTCGCACGGCACAGTGTCCTGCGCGTTAATGGAGTAGTGCGCCGTGTATTCAAAGCTCATCTGGCCTTTTTCCTTGTCGCCCGTCTTCAAGCTGAAACCGCCGGTAGACAGCGTATTCATCATGTGAATGGCGCAGAAACCGCCGTTCGTAGTGCCGTGCTTGTCAGAGTAATCGCACAGCAGCCACAAATCGGTAAAGTCGCTGTCTTTCAGGTCGTTGCGCGGCGTGATTTTTGAAACCTTGGAAGTGGTTGTTTCCTCTGCTGCGCCAAGCATACTTTTTACATTAGCAGGAGATGCCGAAACATAAGTGCCACTGCACTTGACTTCCCAAGATTCAATCTGCGTCAGCTCTTTCATGTTCTTGGGACAGTTGTCGATGTCCTCGCCGAAGTCGGTAAAGCTTGGCACAGCCGTAAAGTTGATGCCGCCTGTCGTAGCGCCAAGCAGCGCACTTTCTTCCGGCGCAGTACCGGCAGTCGGGTCAAACGTAGTTGCAAGATAGCCAGCGTTCAAGACCAGTTCTTTGAACGCCGATTCTGGGATACGAGTAAATTTCATGCTTTCACCTCAATTTAGGCATAAAAATTCGGCGGTAACATTTATGTACCGCCGTTTTAGGTTTTTGTCTGTGTCATCTGCCAGAGATTGGCAGAACGGTGATCCGCGTTTTAACCAAATCAAGCCGCCATCTACCGGCAGCGTCACGCCGCCAATGCCCAGCGCGTCAGAAAGCTCAAGCGCCTTTGCATTGGGCACTGCTTCGCTCGTGGTATGGAACCACATGTTGACCGTCAGCGATACCGCCCCGCCGCCCCATGCGTCAAACACGGCATCATATGTCAGGTATGGGAGCACCGCGTCTTTCGGCACGGCGTTGCTGGGGTATGCGGTCATAAATTGCCCGAAAAACTGCTGTAATGCAGCGCCTTTTGTCATGTAGGCAATCCCTCCCGCAATCGTTCAGCCGTAAAACTTTTTAGGCCGTTCAGCATAGTGGAAGCGCTTGCCGGGGCTTGCTTTTCTTCCGGGCGGCTCGTGACCCGGAAATATGACCCGGTCGTCACGTCCTTGTACACGCTGCCGTACTCGATGGGCACATCTTTCCGCACAATGCCTGTATATACGCTGGTCACGCCCTGCGCTTCGGCCTGCCGTGCTTCAAGGCTGCTGTCCAGTGCAACGTAATTCGCAAACTCGGCGCCCTCTCTCCACTCGGTAGCATAGCCGCCTTCTCCGTCAGGCTTTGTCAGCTTGTCCATGATGATGCAGCTATGCGAAAAATCATCTAAAAGGCTCATAGCTTTCTCCATTTGTTCAGCCGAGAAGCAAACACGCCCTGCCAGCCCGTCACAGAGCCGCCAGAATTGCCGTTTGCGCTCGATTTGGTGTAACTATACCCTGCAAAACTCTCGCTTTGAAACGGGCTGTTTGCGGCGTTCTCATACTTGTTGCGCCATGCTTCCACATCCTCAACCAGAGAAATAAAGGCAGCGGGCACAGCCAGCGCCCACACAGCACCGTCAAACGTTTCATCGGTCAAACTGCCAGCACCGTACTGGTACACGCCATCGTTGAACACGCTCCCGATAATGCGGAAATATTGCCCTTCAACTAAAAAAGGCAGCGTAATGCTGCCGTCCTTGATGGTAAATGTGCCGCTGTACGCGCCATCCGGAACCTTAAACCAGTTCCGGCACTCTCGCATCAATTCTTCAAGCATTACGCTGCCCCCTTTTATCAGCCCTTGGTGTTTACAGCGGCCTTAGCCGCAGCAGGATTGACAGTGATAACCGCAATGCCGTCCAGGTACTCGGCCCACAGCGCCATGCCCATAACCGCAAAGCTCTCACCAACAGCAGTGCCATAGTTTCCCTGAGCGTGGAAGCCGATCAGGGGAGTTTCGCCGCTCACGGTGTAAGTCAGGCCCAGGCTCGAAAACTCGCTAGAGGGGTCAACATAGTACAGGTCAATGTTTTCAACGGGGGTTGCAATGACCTTGTTGCGGGCAATCTGAGTTGCGGGCAGCAGGAACAGGGTGCTATAGCCCATAAAGTTCTTGATGTAGGTCAGGCCGAAAGCGTTCTGCACGGTCACCTGCGCACTGCCCAGATAGTCGTAAGCATCCAGGATGTTCGCAAAGCCGACTACTTCGGTCACATCCTTCTGAATGGTGGCAAACTTGTTCAGCACCTCGCCCTGTGCCTTCGCCAGAGCGGCCTGCCAGGAGGCAGCTTCGCCGGTCAGGTTGCCGGTGTTCAAGAAGGTGTAGAATTTGCTCATCACCACGTTTTGCAGCTTGGTGAGGAAAGCATCGTCGGACTTCTGTACGGCAATAGTCGCGCCATACTTGTCCACATCCTCGATGGGCACGGCTTTTGCGTACTTTTGCAGGGTGATGTCTTCCTTTGTGGCCGGGGTGATAGTGGTTTTGCTATAGGGGATTACAGCACCGGCGGGCACAGTGCCGCTCTCCAGCGCAACGCTAGCGGTGTAAGAAACCAGCGAGGTGCCCGCCTGCTTGCGGATGGGCCGCATGATGCCGTAGATTTCCCGCAGTGCCTCCCAGTTGTCGGCAAAGCGGGTCACAAAATCCAGCTCGCGAGCAGTCACGCCAGTGTAGACATTGGGCAAACTGTCGCGGGGGGTGGTCAGGGTTTCAACTTTAGTTGCTGCCATTTTAAGGCTCCTTTCATGTGTTCTGGTTGTTCAGATTTTCTTCGATTGCCTTCAGGCGTGCTTCATAATCCATGACATAGCGCCCTTTTTCATCTTTTTTGTAGATGTCTGCCATTGTGAGATTTGCGCCGCCGCTGTTGGCGGGCGGGGTGGGCGTGTCGGCTCCCTTTGTGCTGGTGGTGGTGATGTACTCGCTGTAACTGTCCTTCAAGTTCTTTTCCAGCTTGTCAGCCTCTTTCACAGCTCCGTCATCGTTCAGCTCCAGCGCATCAAGCAGGCCGTCAGCCTTTGCCAGCTTCGCCACGCTCTGCAAGCGCTTTTCGGATACGCCGATTTTCTTCAGCACGGCTTCCACTGCCTTTTCTTTGGCAGCTGTCGTCTTTTCGGCATCAACGGTCTTTTTGTAATCCTCAAAAGCCTTGTGCTCGGATTCATACTTTTCCTTGTAACCGTCATCGCCCTTTCCTTTCAGGTCGTCCAGTTCCTTTTGAACGCCGGGAAGCTTTTCCGCATCGGCTTTATAGCGGTCAACGTCCGCTTTCAAACCGTTTACGGTGTCAGTGTGGGCTTCAATAATAGTGTCCTGCTGCTCTTCGGTCAGCCCCATACCTTTCAGCAGCTTGCGAGTAATAGCCAATGTTTTCGCTCCTTTTCTTCGGTGTCAGTTCTTCGACATTCGCGTTTTATTCAAAACGGCAATGCTTCGCCGTTTTTGCGTATGAAAATAGCCCCTGCCGTAAATGCGGTAGATGCTAATAAAAAGAGCCGGAAGGCTTATTTGCCTTTCAACTCTTGTTCGATAATTCTGTTATACTGCGCGGAATGGTCTGCCACTGCGGGCTTGATGTACGGTTTTGCGCGTTGGCCGTGCGTCAAATGCCAATCGCCTTTTTCGTCTTGATACACCCACGGCGTTTGTCTGCCGCCCGGATAGTAAATGCCCGTGCCGCACTCAACGTATACGCCGTATTCGCTGTTTGTGCCTACGTAGGCAGCCCGTTCGCCGTTGTCTGCTACTGTATGAGTAATGCTGTTGCGTAGGTTGCCTGTGTCTACTGGGCACAGCTTTTTAGCGTATCCTTCAGCCACAAGCCCGCACTTTTCCAGCGCCCGCTGGCAAGCCGCTTCAAGCTCTTTGTAAACTTCAGCGCTGTGGTCTTCAAGTCGTATCTGCATTGCGTTTCCACCGCGCCCACTCTGCATAGGTCATATCTTCCACAAGCACAGATTCCCCCGTTTCGGGGTCTCTGGCGCGTCTGCCTCCGCTGCTTGTATCCTCGCCGTCAACCTCTGCAATCTGCGTGCAGCGGCAGTTATACACAAGATAGCCAGGTGCGGAACTGTCTCCAGGATACATAATCTCGTAACCGTCAACCTTAAACGGCTTGTCAACGTCTACTGTCTGGCCGTCTAGCACTGCATGGGCGTGGCGTGTGCGGTTGTCCAGCGTTGCCATCCATTGCTTTTTCAGCTTTATGCCCATGTCCTGCGCTGCGCGGTAAGTGTCTAGCCGTCCCGCGTTCTGCGCTGCTGTAATGGCTGTCCGCGCCGTTCTGATAGCGCTTGCGCGGCTCATATCATGCATACGGCTTTGTAAGTCATCCGCAATCTTGCCAATGCCTTTTCCTTGCAGGATGGAGCTTGTGACGCTGGCTGTAATCTGCTGCTTGCCGTATTTCAAATCAATGCCGCGCTGCAATGCCCGCTTTGGCGGGTAGTACGGCATCAAGTCAGGCTGTTCCACAATCAGACGTTTCACTGTCTGCTCATCCCACAGCGTAAAGTCCGCTTTGTCGGAAACCTGCTCGATTTTGTAAGCTTCGTAATTGCGGTTCAAGCTGTAAATGCCCGGCGTAGCGTCATTGACGTATGCCACAGCCGTTGCATTGGCATCGGTGTATCTGGTTGCCACTTTATCCCGCAGCGCCTTAAAACGCTCCCCACGCCCTATCTGCGCAAGCCGCCATTGCTTGTACTGCTGCTCGGTGATTTCACTTTTTTCCAGCTTTTCAAGCATAGCCGCATCGCGCTTGTCAAACTGTTCAAAATACGTTTTTACGGTTTCGGCAAGTTCACCCGCCGCTTGCTCGTATATCTTGGAAATGCGCTGCTCCAGCAAAGCAAGCTGCTTATCCGTTTCTTTGTGTGCGTAATCAGGTTTCATTTACGTCTACTTCCACGTCGACTTGCTGTTGCCTTTCTCTGAGCCCGTTTGTTTCCACCCATCTGCGCATCCATTGTATTTAAGAAGTTGCTTGTTGCTTTTCTATCAGCTCTATAAGCTTCTTGTTTTTTTTCATATTGCTTTTTATTATATGTTTTTACGCCATATCCCAGATTTTGCGCGTTTCCCATGATTTGTGATGCTGATAAATTGATAGAATCACCATTTTCGCTATAAACTTTGCCGTTTTTGACAACATACCCAGCGCGTGCCCCATCCATATCAATATCAAACGCAACAACGCCGCGCGGTGTTCCACTGCCGCCCCTGCCGCTTCCAGAACCTCTACCGCCCATTCTCGCATCTCCTTCTTACTCGCTTATAATATGGCTGAATCCTAGTAACGTTCCAGTCAAATTCTTCAGGGCATTTGCCATACCACAAAATCTCACTGGGTTCAAGCCTTGCCAATGCCGCCCGAACGCCTTTTTCAAACAGCGCTTGATTCTGCTTGCTTTTCTGCGTTCCCACGCTAGAAATCGCCACAATCGAATGTTGTGGCTCGCCGTCAAAACACCACTCGTAGCTTTGTTTATTGCTCCAACACAGGGTTGGCACAACGTGAATCCCGCATTGCTGCCAGTATGCCGCCAGCCAGTGCTTGCGATAGTGATTGTATATCTGCATAGCAAGCGGCATATCTGTATACATTGAGAAATCAGGCGCACACACAGCGCCAAATTTTTGAAGCAACGGAATGTACTTGTCCGGCTGATTCCACACCCTTTGGAATTGATAATCATCCACGAAGAAGTGAACGCCTTTTGTTGCGCAGTCCGTACAGGTTTTAGCAAAGTTGAACGGAATCCATTCCAGATGCCGCACATCAATGTGTTCCGGCTGGATAATCGGCGTATCGTATTTGCCAACGCCTAAAAAGTTGGCTTTTTCGAGGTTTTCAAAATTCAGCATACAGGCTACCTACGCTGCTTAATAATTTTTTTCGTTATCTGCGGCTTATTCTTTTTTATCAATCCGTCAGGCATAATAATTCCTGTTTCTATTGTGGTTTTTTCTATCATGCCGTTCTTTCTGGGGTCGATAAATTTACCACCGCCAACGTCTTGGAATTTTTGAATTTTTGTATATTCGTATCCAATGCCGCCATCTTTTTGTTTTGTAAACGTGGGTTCTGTGTTGTAGTCGCGTTTCACAATTCTGGTTAGGTTGCTAATAAGCTGGTTTTGGCGGGCTGTCCCACTAACCTTGCTCCAGCCGCCGCGGCTACTTCCTGATCCTCTTCCTCCCATTTCGATTTTCTCCTTTCAATCTCTTTTCATTCATTTCCAGTCGTGCGGTCTAACGTTTCAGCCGCTTTTCGGCGCATTAAATCCTCAAACTGGTCTGCGTCGCCGAGAATGGTCAATAGCTTGCGCGTGATGTACTCGTCGTCGTAATATTCCGCTCCGAGCAAGACCGTCTGCGCCTCTTCCTGCTTGTTGATAATTTGATTGCGCGTGTATGTCGGATCGTCATCAAGACCTGCAACCGCCAAAATGCCCTTAATGCAGCGCGTCACGCAACTTTCAAATTTGTCCGTTTTCAGGTCGAGTGGCACATAACTGGCCTTGATAGCCGTTGCAGTTTGGTTCCCAGCGCTAACAGCCGCAGAATCAAACGCCTGGAAGTCCTCGTATAGCTTCTTTGTGAGCATATCAATAGTCGCCTGCGTGCCTTGGAACGGAGCTTCGATGCTCTGTGGCGTGGCCTTTGCGCCCTCGTCACCGTCAGCGTGGGCGACATGGGTCGTTTTAAGACGCTCGATGAACTTTGTATCGTCCTGCTCGTCCATGCCTCCGCAGTTGGTCAACACCCAGAAAATCAGGTTGCCTTCGTCAACGTTGTTTACCATGTTGGAGCTAGCAAGGTCGAGCGCGTCAATGGTATTCTGTCTTCCCTGTAGCTCGCTGTGGGCCTGCTCGCCGTTTTTCAGCGGGATAATAGGAAATCCGGGATAGTTCTCACCGTCATAAATTTCTGTGCCGTCTGACTCGCTGGTGCGCAGCTTCAACTTGTAGGCGCGTTTCGGCTTGAGAATCGCCATATCATCGCTTTTGGGCTTTAGATACTCTGTGTAGCCGTCAAGCTCGTACAGCGTGGCGCGCAGCGGCTTATTGTCTGCCACCTGCCAGAAACGGATTCCGGCTTTAATGGAGCCGTCTTCCTCGTCGTACAGAGGAACAAATTCCTCTGCTGCAAACACCTGCACATGGTCGAGATTCCAGAACACGAAGGACTGCCCGTCAATCAAAGCATGGCGGGCAGCGTCCATAATATCTTCATCAAACGTCGCACCCAGCGCCTTTTCTGTCTCCGGCTTCTGAAATGAAACGCCGTTGCCCAGCAAATACGAAACTTCTTGGTCTACGGCCAAGCCAAAGAACTTGCTTGCAATCTTGTGATTTGCCGTGTACATGTCACGGTGCGCCTTGCCCTGCATGTCGTAAATGATTTTCTCGTATTTGTTGATTGTAGGGTTTTCTCCGTGGTAATACTTGTTTGCGTTCGCTGCAAGGCGTGTGCTATGGTCGGCCTTATACTCATTGATTGTGCCAAGTATGAAACTCATGCGGGCCTTTTCGTCTTCGCCAACCGCTACAAAATCTTGGTATGTTTTCACGTCTTCTCACCGCCTTTACACGAAAATGCTCTTGTATCTGGTTTCGGCGGTGTCTCCCGCCTTGTTCGCTGTGCTTTCCATCGCGTACCGCACTGCGTCAATGTGATGGTTGTTCAAATCCGGGTAGCCTTCCAGTACTTCCCCCGTCTTGCCGTCCCGCTCGTATTCATACTCGCTGAACTCTTTTGCCGTGTCCGGGCATCGCACGGGGTCTATTACAATAGCATCAAGCATCTGCAGCCACTTTGTACCGTATACAACAGACTTTGGCCCTTTTCTGGCTGGGAATGTCTTCACACCGTACTTGTTGTAATCGGCGATGGACTTTGGCTCGGCGCTATCCGCGCAGACTTTATCCTCACGTGTCAGCCCTTTATCCAAAAGCAGTTGCGCAGTGTCCCTGTTGCTGGTCCTACGCCGTGTCATCTCATCGAAGATGTACAGCGTGCGCCGCGCTGCGTCATAGTGCATTGCATTGTATGCCCATGGGTCAGGATACCAGCCCCAGTCAACGCCGCGCTTGATTCTGTCGAATGTTTTCAACTGCTCGTCTGTGATTGGTTGAATTTTCAGGTTTTCGAATACCGCTGTGCCGCTACCGACAACCTCGCCCAGATACTCGTGTCGGTAGGCCGTTTCGTTTGTGCGCTGCAAATATTCAGCATCGGCCAGAAACCGCTCCCCGAGCCATTCTGCGGGCGTTGTTTTGTATGTGGAATGATGTATCATCTTTCCGTTGCGTGCTTTCAGTGCGTAGCCGTTTGCCCAGTTCCGCGCCATTGCTGGCGGGTTAAAGCTCTTGAACGTAATGAACCAGTCACCGCCGCGCAAGCAGGACTGCTCCACGTTTCGGATTTGCTCTTCCCCGTCAAACTGGTCAAGTTCTTCAAACCAGCAGATGCCGATATAACCAAACGGCACTTTGATTGACTTTACCTTGCCGGGGTCATCAACGCCGAAAAAAAGCACCTTTTGCCCAGTAGGCAAATAGGTGCATTCCATCGGGGAGACCGTGCAGCGAAAATGGTCGTGCAATCCAAGCTCATTGATTGCCCAGACGATTTGCGCATACACGCTTGTGCGCAGCGTGTTTCCGACCTTGCGGAAAACCGCCGCGTGGCATTGCGGATGCTTTATCAGCTGCAAAATTAGCTCTATGCTAATATAGCTGGATTTTGTACTGCCGCGCCCGCCCTTTGCGACAAGCTCTTTTACATTGCCTGCCTTGATTTCACGGTGGACTTTTGCGAAGCAAGGGGAAACAACGCCAGATAGCTTACAAGTCATCTATGATTAGCACCTCGCTATCCTGCTGTTGTTCCGGCTTATCCTGCCATCCGAAATTTGCCCGCAAGCTGAACTGTGCGCCGCCTGAGCCCTCTTTGTCATATAGTCTTTCTTCGGCGTACTGTTCACAACGGGTCTTTGCACGCGTAATCGTGTCATTGAACTCTGGTTTATTTTGGTAATTCAAAAGCGCCTGCCTTGATGCAAAACCAAGTGCAAGCGCCAACCCTGTCACAGTAGGCGGCTTTTTATCGTCATAGATGATATAGCCGTTTTTATTTCGCATCGGTTCGCCGTTATCGTCTAAGAACGGCTGTCCTTTGCAGGCTTCAAAGTAGGCATCAATCTTTTCTTGCATTGCCTTTACGCTTCTGTATTTAGGTGGTGCGCCCACCGGATTTTTTCTTGATGCCACTTTATCACCTCGCCTTACAATACAAAAAGCCCACACAATTTGTGTAGGCTTATATCCCCCAAACCCCCTTTGCGCCGGAGGAAAAGCGCGTTCCCGCCCTGTCGGTGTATGCTGTGCCGACCTCACCCGTTGCGGGGAGCAAATCCGCAACGTAATCCAGCGTTATTTATATCCCGTCCGCTGGTCGCGGTCTCTGCTTTGATATTATGGGTTCCGGCGATGCGTAACTGCGTCAGTAACGGAGTCCGCACAAGCAGATGCCGAGCAGACTTTTTCAGGCTCTCGAAGTCCCGTTGCGGTCTGCCATCGCGCCGCGCTCCTAATCGGCTTGCCGCTTTGCTTACAGCGTTTAGGTTATCTATCGCGTTTTGCCTGCGCCGGGCTTAGCCGGTGGGTGCGACCCAGCTTTATCCAACAGCGGGACTTGAACCCGGAACTGAGCCTAACGGCCCTGCTTTACCAGTTAAGCTATGTTGGCATATAAGGCGCGGCAGTTGCGCGTGTTGCACGGTGTGCAAGTTACAAGCAAGTTACCATTCAACGCATTACCGTCTTATATTCAGAAACTTGTTACAAACTTGCACGCTTTTGCAAGTTGCGTGCACCAGAGGCTTGCCGCGATCTGTTCACTCTACAGGCTCGTATGTCTTTTCAAAGATGTCCGGCTTGCACGGATACTGTTCACCGTTCACACCAGTGATAATCCAGTCACCGGGAGCAGCGTGCATAACGCCTTCAAGCGTAAAAATATCAAGTTCTTCCCACGTCTGGTACGCTTCAATGACAACCGGCTTTTTCCTGAAATACATAGGCATCACATCCTGCTTGCTTTTCGGCTTTTCCTCTTTTTTCTTGGCTTCTTCCTCTTCCTCACGACGGTGTCTGGAAATCGTGTTCTGCATATGGATTGCTCCAACGATAGCGCCGACAGGAACATACGGCATAGGTCTCCATCCTTTCTCCCCGACATAAATGTCGGGAACATCTAAAAAATAAGGCTCATGCATTCTGTCTTGCAAGTTTCTTTGGCAAGCCATACCAGCATAAGCCTGTTCAGAATCCGCCACATGGTACGCACTGTTAGTAGGCGTATGGCGGTTGCCTAACGGGGAACACAATTGCCGCGTCCGGCCCTGCTATCTTTACCCGTATCATCGGCATTGGTGCTGAATCGAGGACTTGAACCCCGAACCCCCTGATTACAAAACAGGTTCTCTACCACTTGAGATAATCCAGCATGGTAGGCTTCCCGCTTAGATTATCGACTCGCATCGTTTTCAGCAGGCATTTTTATTCTGGGTGAGGTATGCCATACACGCTCACATCGTTCGGGAGCTACCCGACCTCTGGTACTGCACATAGGTCTTGCACCTTTGCCGCTCCGTTGCTTGCGGAACGCAGCGCCCTTATTCTTTGTGGATAGAATCGGCTATGCAGCATATAAAATGCCGGTCTTTCCCGGCTGCCAGCTATGAAAACAGGAGAAATTAAAATGGTAAAGAAAGGAGGTTTTAGCTATGCCGTAGTCTGTTCCGTTCCTACATCATCCAGCATATCTATAATAGCAGGTTAAAAGTGAACTGGAGTGCACAGATTTTCAATTGCAGCGCGGTGTAATTTCTTTGCCCATCGCTCGGAAATATTTAGATTTATCGCAATTTTCCACCAATACGGGGTGCCGACAATATACCGCTCCCGCAGAACGTCCCGCTGCATTTGGTCTTGAACAGAGTTTATTGCGGTTTCGATTTCTTCCCTTTGCATTTCGGTTTCAATAATCTGCTTGTATAGAGCTTCCTGACGCTCCATGATTCTGCAAACGGCATCCTCGATTTTATTTTTACCGCCAGCAGACACCACCACGGGGGATAATGCTTTAGTGGTCGCTGTTGCCCGTTCACGTTCGCTTTGTATCTGCTGGCGCAGCTGTCGTTCATGATTCCTGCTGCGTTGGTATCTCCATAGCCACACTTTCTTTTGGTTGAATTCTTCTCTGGTCATTGTATCTCCTCTCTTCCAGTTTCATGCAGCGCGGCAGCGTGCAAATATCGCCATTCTTCCACTCGCACGTCGCGCAAAGACGGCGGCGATAACAAGGATAATGGTCATGGGGTCACCTCCGGGGGCTTGGGGAGCGGCATCCAATGGGTGACGGATTCAAGAGTAACGCAAGTATATCCATACGGTATCCAGCGCCAGTTTACGAATTCTCTTGTAACCGCATCCCAGCATTCAAACTTGCTTTCAATGCGACGGGCAAAAAATGTACCCTCGTTTTCTGCGTTGTAAACAATGACCTTTTCGTCTGGATCAGACAGTCTGTCTTTAACGCTTATCCAGTCAGTCATTTGCGTTCACCATCCTTTTTCCGCAGAACATACAATACTTCATACGGCTTGCGCTTGTTCTCCACTCTGTTTGGTGGCAAGCGGAACACTCGTATTCGTTTTCTCCGCAAACATATCCTCGTTTTATCCAATGTGCCGTAGGTCGCAGTGATTCCGGGTCAACAGTTGGAACGGCTGCCTTTTTGACCGTGCGCACAGCTTGCAACGTGTCAAGCAGAACAACTTCCCTTTGCTCTTTCCGTGTAAGTGCCGAAGAAGGCAAGCATCCGATGCGGCACACTTCCCGAATCGCGTTCAAAGCATCCCCGCGCCGAATCAGATCGTTGTCGTCGCCGATGCAGACTCGCACGGCATTTTTTAGCGTATTTTCAAATTCGGTGTCATTCATACCGTCGTCCCTCCATTCGTGCGCCGCAGTTGGGGCAATACTTATAATCAAAATCAGCCACTTTTCCGCATTTTCGGCATATCCAGTTGACCGTATAGCTATTTCCATCAATCCCGCCATGCTTCCACCTTGCCGTAGTCCGCAGGGATTCGGGTGCGATGACAGGCGCTTTCTTGGCTTCGTCTACGATGAATTTCATCCCGGCGTCGTAACCACGCGCATAGGCGGCTTTCTGTTCAGTAAGTAAATTCTTGCCGCCAGACCATGTAAAATGTGCACCGTCATATTGTAAGATTTCTTTAATGTCAATCAGCCGAACTGGTTCTTTCGGCTGGCTTGCGCCCGGAATCGGGCAGCCTATTGTTGTGCTCATTCTGATACCTCATCTACATACGCCATGCTCTGGCGCAGATTGAGCGATTTCGGATTGAGAATACAAGCCGGGGCGACAGCATGGCTCATAAACGTTTCGTTGCCGCGCAACTTACCACCCACGCTCACACAGCGGACGTGGCCGAAATCCTTGCCACCACAATACCACGGCGTTGCAGTCCAAATCCAGCTGTCGTAGTGCGGGATGTAGTCGCGGTACTTTCGGTACTCGTCACAAGTGAGGATGAAAACAAAGTCCTGTACAGTTCCGTAAACTCTGTCGCCGTTGTCGGCAACAAGGTCAACGGCATGTGACAGCAGACTATTTTTCTCGAAAAAAGTGCTAGCCATATCGGATAGAATCCCCCGCACATTGCTGATGCGGTAGTTATTCCAGTTGCCTTTTTCATCAGCAAATTTATCACTTGGGCAGAATTTCACTTCTTTTGCCAACGGTTCAGCCATAATTGCCAACAGGCCGCCGTCAGGGTGGTTCTGGTCAAGGCAGACCCATTCGAAGCCTTTGAACATAAAGTGTTCGCCTGGTTGTAGGGTTGTAATGTTAGTCATTGTCGGTCACCTCCGTGAGCCAGAATTTGCGTTTGCAATCGCTGCAACTGATTTCGTGGCAATTTCCTTCCGGGTTGTAATCATAGTTAATGTATTTAGGGCACATCCAGAGGTAATCGTCCTTAATTTCCGCCTTCGGAAACATCTTCAAAAACTCGCTCTGGCGGGTCTTGACGGGGTGGTCTTTTGCCCATTGTTCAACGATGCTTTTAACTTTGGAAGCCTCCTCATCTTCGATGTGCAATAGTACATCACAAACACTTCCCATTTCGCTGAAATTATTATATAGAGGGCATTTTTCACACATTTCACCACTGTAACACATGCGCTTCATTGATTTGTAAAATTCAACAGCGTCCATAGTCTCACTCCTTATCCAGCCCGCGGGCTACATACTGCCCATAGGTCAGGCCAATGGCGGCGGCTTCGCGGGTACATTGTTCAATGGGTTTTATTGTTTTCTTCAGGCAGGGATGCGCGGCGGGTTTCTTGCCTTTTTTCAAAACACCGGCATCCTTGCGGCGCTGGTAAGATGCCTGCGCGCTTTTGATATTGCGCTTGCGGATGCAGGAATCGCAATAGCGCTTTGTGGGCTGTACGTCCCACATAATTTTCCCGCATGTCTTGCAGAATTTTGTTGTGGTCATAGCGGCTCCTTTGTTTTGGGTGCTTCAATGCCGATGCTTTGCAACGTTACCTGCGCCCAGAGGTCGGCAAGCTGGTCATTGCGGTACTCGTTGTATTTATCAGCAACGGGGCCTGTCATTGCATCCTGAATCCGTTTCAGGGTGCGGGGAGAAAGACCGACCTGATAGCACGCCAGCAGACACAGATAGGTGGCTCGTGTAACAATGTCGTTGCGTTCTTTCATGACAGCTTCCTGCGCACGGCTCTGGATTCCCTGAATTTTAGCTTCTGCATAGGCATCTATGGATTTTTGCATGGCCGGGGTGGGATGAAGCCTGGCTTTCATGGGTTCACTTCCTCTAATGTTAAACTTACTTTGTATGTTCCCTTTAAGACTGATACAATAGCAGCCAGCGTTTCAGCCGTGTATACGCCTTCAACCTTCTGCACGATTTTTTCGCTTTTTGCTTGTGATTTTTTATTTTTTTGAACATCGTCATGTGCCTTTTTAAAATCCATTGCTGCGGGCGACAAGTTTTCGATATAATACTTGATTTTTTTTACACTGGCGGCACTCGGCGTCTTATTACCATTTATCCAGTAGTACAAAGAGGCTTTATTTACCCGAATGCGTTTCGCCATTTCCTGATATGTTATGCCCTCACATAACATGTCATCCTTTACGGACTCTAACAATGGCGCAATGCGTTCGTTTCTTTTCTTTTCTTTATACAAATCTATTCCCTTAAAAAGCCATTCTTTGTCTACGCCAAGCGCCTTTGCTAATGGGTCGGCCTTGTCAGCGCGGATTTCACTTCTGTTTCTGAGTGAATATGAAATATAATCGGTGTTTGCGCCCATTTCATAGCTGATAGCGTTTCTTGTCTTCCCGCTGTTTTTGACAGCCCATTCCAGTCGTTCCCAGAAATCCGAGATGTACGGCAGTTCCGGCTCCGGCGGCGGGGTGGGCGGCTGCTTTTCCTCCGTCTTGGGCAGACCCAGCAGCCAGCCGACGGTAACGCCCATACTGGACGCCCCTGCAATACGGTTTGCGTTGTAGGCGCTGAGTGTCTTTTCCTTGCCGCTGCACAGCTGGCCTAAGTAGCTGCCGCTGATGCCGGTACGCTGGGAGAACTGGCTCAAATTCATAGTACCCATCGCATACTTGACACGTCCCGCCACGCTTGGCAGGTTGGGCAAAACAAAGGTCTGGCAGGGGCCGTCTTTTTTGTGATTTTCCGCTTCGCTAGCAATGCGTGTTGGTGAAATTGGTGTGCGATGTGCGGCCCTGGCCTGTTCTTGCATGGATTGCTGGTACTCATAACCTTCATCTGTCATGTTGTCTCATCCTCCATTTCTTCAATGAAAATTTCGGTGCGGGGGTTCTCTTTGTCGACCATAACGCGGGAACCGTCCACGCTGGCGATGATGGTATAATTATCATCAGCCAGAATTTTTGCCTTTACCAGAATGTCGTGTATTGCCTCGATGTGATTCGGCAGGTCGCATCGTCTGCGCGTCGGCATATAGAACCGCGTCTCAACGCGGCAGGGCGTGTCTATCGGCTTTTTTGGCTTGGGGGTAAGATAATACACGGCTGCTCGTTCGTACTTGAGATAGGCCGCGCTCGGCATGACACGCGCTGTTTTACCCTTGTGGCAAACGGGGCATCGTGCGCCCATGTAGAAAATCTGCGGGCTGTTCTTCTTCGTCACCGGGGCAAGCGGTACTGTATACTTGTAAATTTTAGCCATGTTCTGCACCTTAGAACGGCAAATCGCCCTCATCCTCAATCATAGCAAAGTCTTCATTGTTGCCAGAGGAATAGCTCGGTGCTGCACTTTGCGTTGTGCGCTGTGCGCTTTGCGTGCGCTCTGTGGCGGCTGCGGCGTTCTCTGGCGCGTTTTCCGTGTCAGGGTATATACTTTCCTTGCTTTGCCCAAAATTCACGTTATTGGCCACGATTTCAACGGCTGTGCGGTTCTGGCCGTTCTTGTCCTGATAGCTGCGGCTCTGCAAGCGGCCATCAATGGCAATCAGGGAGCCTTTCTGGAAATACTTGCAGACGAACTCTGCCGTCCTGTCCCATGCAACAACGTCCAGCCAGTCTGCATGGCTCTGGCCGTTGGCGTCACGGCGTCCGCGATCACAGGCGATGCGGAACGACGCAACATTCTTGCCCGTCGTAGTCTGGCGAAGCTCCGGGTCACGCGCAAGGCGGCCCATGATTGCAACAACATTCAGCATATTTTCACCTCAACATGAAATTCTTTCTCTATCGCAGTTTCCCAATATCGCCAGCTTGTAGCTTTCCGGTGCGTTATCGCCAAGCTGCACCACGCCAGCGGAAAACCATTTCGGCAGCGGAACTCCAAGCTCTTTGTATCTGTCCCACGCAAGGCGCATAGACCAGTTATCGGCGACGTTGTATGCGCTGTATTTGACAGCAGCTTCCCGCACCTCGCTTACAGTTGGCTTGAATCGGTGCGTTTTGGAAAGCTCCTGCACGGCTTTCAGTGCGGCGCTGTAGGGGACGTCGGCAAGCGACGTCGCCCAGGCTTTGGCAGTTTCCTCGGCGTTCGTTTTGCTGCAAATGTTATCCCAGTAATTCATAGCCAGCGACAGGAGCGCCGCCGTCTGCTGATACGTCATCTGCTATGCCTCCTTTCGCGATTTCGCGCAGCTTTTCTTGTGTGGTTTTCATCTGCTGCCGTTGTGAAGTTCCTTTCTGCTGGCTTCTGGCCTCTTTCTCGGCAAGATACGCCGCGCGGGTGGTAATGTTCTTTTGCAGACAGTCACGTAAAATCGCCTGCGCATAGCCCCACGAACGCTTATTGTTGATAGCGGCCTGATTGATTGCCTCGCAAACAAGGTCAGGCTCTACCTGTTCCAGATAGCCCACAATGCTATCAAATGCAGCACGAGGAAGTGCGCCAATGTTCTGCTCGTAACACTCGACACACTGCTGCAAGCCTTCGCGCGCTTGCGCGGTAGTCGTAGTAGTAGTAATATTTTGTTCTTTGTTATTTGTTCTTTGTTCTTTGTATTGGCTTGTTTGGCTACCGTTCGCTTGCGAACGATTGCGTTCGCTATCGTTCGCTATCGTTCGTTTTTTAGCGTTTTCTGAATTTTTCCTGCATTTTGCGTTGTACTGTTCTTGAGATACCTTGATATTACGGGTGATGAACCGATACGCAATCACTTCCTTGCCAGTGAGCGGCTCGGGCCGTTCTGCTCCTTCGCAATAAGCGCAAAGCGCATACATAAGCCGTCGAAACTCACCGTCCGAAAGGTCGGACGTATCTTCCATATACCCGGGATAAAAAGGGATATATTTCAATTCAGCCATATTCAGTTGTCCTTATCTTGATGGCAGTGCATATAAATGTACTCGGAATGCGCTGTCATGTTCTGGTATAGCCAATCGTCGGCTTTCTCTTTACTCAAATGCTCGTGCATCACGCGCTTTTCATACACAAACTCGCCGTTAATTTTCTTTTCGGCTATGCGGTCTTTAATGTCCGCTTCTGTGTAGTTGGCTTCGACGAGATAGAGATTATAGCCTTTGGCTGTTATTCCGTTCAGATTGTTTGCGTCGGTAGCATAGAACAATCTTTCAACGGGAGACTGCGGCAGCTCTATATGCCAGCAGCAATTTTGTACATCATGCTTTGTTTCCTGCGCCTTAATTCTGCACAGATTCTTGTAGTTGTACCAGCGTTCTGTTCGTATCACGTCAATCTGGCCCATTTTAACGCCAGCATTCACGAGGGCTGCACATAACCACACACAACACGCAAAACGCAATGTGGGCCGCTCTCTGGCGAGCCTGCGAAGCGTGGCGGGGTTGAAGTGGTCGCCGTGGATATGTGTGAGCAACACGAGCTTCAGGCATTTGTAATCGTCCGTCAACCGAGAAAATGAAACGCCGCAATCAATCAATATTGAGTTTTGAATGAGAACGGCGTTCCCTTGGCTTCCGGTTGAAATAATCTTGCAGTCCATCTTACAGGCTGCTAAAGTCGATTTTCTTCGGCTCGGCGGCTGCGGTCTTGGCTTCAACGGCCTGTTCGGCTTGCGGCTGATCAATCTGTGGTACAGGCTGTGTAACAGCTTCAAGACGTACATCCTTTGCGGACGCGACGCGCTCTGCAATAAGCTGGCCGTCGTTGTCATGCGTGATGGTGTCATCATGCTCAAGTGCCGTTTGCATATCAACGCTCATAACGCCCCAGCGGGAAATAAGCTGACGAAGCATGGTTTTCTTTGCCATGTCATCAAAGTTCTTGTACCAGAACGAGGAATATCTCCACATTTCTCTCTGCGGAACTTTCCCGGCGAGCAAATCCTCATAGCCTTTGCGACTGAATGCCGGGCTGTAGGTGTCTGCATGGGTCATCATCTTTTCTTTGCTCCAATACAGCACCTTGCGGAATCCGTTCAGGTACTCAAAGAATGCCATGTAACCGACTGTCGGCAGGGCATCGCGCACATCATCGTCCTCGATAAACTTAAACCGGGCTTTTCCGGTTTCGGGGTCTTTGCCGCTGTACTCGCCCTGCTTGATAACCATAACATCAAGGTCTTTGTACTGGCCGCTGCGCAATGCCAGCTGGACATAGCCTTTGTAACCAAGCACGAATGTGGCGGTGGTGGTTTCCGGGCGAATCATGTTGCCGTCTCGGTCATACTTGGCCTTCTGCTTGAACGGCACGAGGTAATACTGACCCAACTGCGGGGAAGGGCTGAGGTTGAGCGATTCGCCCAGCAGGGCACCCGCAAGAATCGTCCCTGCATCACACTCCTGCAAAGCGGGATTCACCGCAACGGCGCTTGTAATGCTTGCCGTAAAACGCCGCGCACGGTCCGGGTCGCGCAAGGTGTTGTTAATAAGGTTCTGGTATCCCTGCGTATTGATCGCAACGGAAAACTTCGGTTTCTGTGTCAACTGCTGATTAGATGTCGTCATAGGTCATACCCTCCTGCAAAATAAACTGTTTCAGTTTCTTCAACTGTTCAATGGTGCCGCGAACTGCAAACTTGACCTCGTAAACGTCCTGCGCGGCGGCTGGCGTTTCTGTAAGTGGTTCTTCATCGGGGACGGGTACTTCTTCAACAGGCGGCTGTACTGCGTCAGGCTGCGTCTCTCGCGCTTCTTCGATGGCCTGCTGTACCTTTTCTTCTGCCGCCTGCTGCTGTTCCAGTGCAGCGCGGCGCTCGGCGACACGCTGCTTTTGAAGTTCGATCATGGCGTGTCTGGCGCGAACTGTACTCAACGCCAGCGCAACATTCAGCGATTTTTTGTACTCGACCAGCAACTCTGCGGCGTCATCATGGCGGGAAAGTTCCTGCACCTCTTCGGCGATTTTAAGAACCGTCGATGTAAGCGCGGTCTTTGTGCCGTTCACGCTGGTAGAAAGCCCGATTTTAAGGTTCATCTGCTCAAAACGCAGCCACGGCAGATTATTTGCTTTGCAAAGCTCGTCAAAGTAGCTCTGTACGGCCTTGACCTTATCGGCCTTCAAGCCTGCTTCTACCTCATCGATGCGGCGCTTAAGCTCGGCATCTGCCTTCTTGTACGGGTCGGAGATGCAGTCCTTATAAACCGCTTCAAACTGGTTGTACGGCTCCATGATGGCTTCTTTAACGCGCTTTCGCTGTTCTTCCATCGATGCAAACTCTTTGCCCAGTTCCGTGCGGATTTTCTTTACATCTCCGCGCGTTTCTTCCGTGCAAACAAGCTGCATCGCGTTCTTCGTGCGGGTCTCTACATCGGCTTTCACCAGCTGAAGATGCTCTTCGATAATGGGCAACTGTTTCAGCGTGATTACCTGCAATTTCGTTTCCATTTGTCAAACCTCCATGTATTCGAATCTGCGCATGCTCTGGCTCATCCCTGTTTCAGCGGAAAGCGTAAGGTCTCGCATCTGCTGATATTTGATGAAGTCTGGCGTAGAGCGGTCATGTATAATCTGTTGCATGGCCTGAAAGTGTTTCTGGTATTTATCAGGGGCGTTGTCCTCAAATGCGGTTCTCATTCTCTCGCAAGTCATCTTTATCCCTCTGCTGCAACCGCAATCGGGATGCCGAGCGCGGTCAAAACTGTTTTCACGTCCAAATCATCGTAGCGGTAAATCGCGCCGTCGATGTCTACAATATAGTCGCCCTCGTAGTACGGTATGCCGTCAGCGTCCGTTCAAATCGGTTCATCATCATAGGGCGGAAAGGGGTTGTCTTGATGGCCCCAAAAGCTAGTCATTTGTCGGCCTCCTGATTTTCTTCCTCATCAGAAAAATGCAGCTCCATCAAGTCGGCAATCGCAAGGTACTCTTTGGCGTATTTGCTGTCGCCGTGAGTTTTCTTGACGATCTCACGGAACTTCGCCAAATCACCATAAAAGCAACCACACTGTACGCGGAGAATTTTATCCTTGCATCGGAAAAATGTGGTCGCGCGGAAGCAGTGACCAAAGCCTGTAACAACGGCGTAGTCTGCATTGCCGGAGACCCACGCATCGCCGGAGACCCACGCATCGCCGGAGACCTGCGCATTGCCGTAGACCTGCGCATTGCCGTAGACCTGCGCATCGCCGTAGACCCACGCATCGCCGGAGTGGGAGAGGTTATCTTCCTTCTCAATAAATCCGCCGAGTTCTCCCTTCTCAACGTCGCAAAAAGCGACGAGAGCCTTAATACGGAACAGCTTCTTCCCGAAAATGTTCGTTACAAATTCGGCGGTCAGTTCAAATTTCTTCATGGCTGGATGCCTCCTTTGGATACAGCCCGCACAGCAGATTCAGCGCCAGCAGGGCGGCGATGGTGGTGGGGATGTTGAGAGAACCGAGCGAAGCCAGCAGCAGCACCAAATCTGCGGTGATTGCCAGCTTGACGGCGGCGCGTTTCAGTGATAGAATACAGTTAGAGCTTTTTGCGATGCTCTGTTTTTTTGCCGTTCCGGTGGTGGTGCACCGGGGCGGCGTTTTTGTTTTTGTCATGTGATCAGGCTCCTTTTAAAAAGTTAATCAATGCAGTACGCAGGTTTTCAAACTCTGTAATGTTGTCCTGCGAGGCGGTAGGCGTGACGGTAGATTTTGGCACGTCCGCCACCGGGTAATACGTTGCAAATTCGTCAAGCGTTATGCCCAGTGCGGCGCATGCTTTGCCAACCTCCGGCCAGCGCCAATCATTAGCGCCGTTGATGCGGTTTGACATCTGCGTTTTAGACAAGCCGCAGACATCTGCAAGGCGCTGTTTGTTGTAGCCCCTGCTTTTTATAAGAGCTGTAAAAGCAAGGTTTGTCATGGCGTTCACTCCTTTCTTTCTGCGATCAGTTCACTTACAGCCGCCTCCATCTTTCTAGTTATCGGCTAGCAAGTAATCAATCGGCACGCCGAAATAGTCAGCCACTTTCTTTAGCGTCGTGATGCTGGGGCCGTAAGGCGATTTCTCCCACTTGCCAAGTGCACCGTTTGAGATTCCGGCGCGTTCCTCAAGGATTGTGCGAGAAATATTGTTTTTTCGGCACAGCGCATCAATTTTCGAAATATTCACCTAGCAAAAGCTCCTTTCTAGTTGACTATTACTAGAAAATATGCTACTATGAACTTGCGAGATTTATAACAGCATATTTTTAGCTAGTCCGCTGAATTTTAGGGGGCCTGGTTCTTTGTTGCCCTCTGTGCTATCTATTATACTAGCATTTATGCTAGATGTAAATAGTTATCTAGCATTTTCTAGCGAATTAGCAATATGCACAAAGAAACGGTGTGATTTGTGTGCGATACGTTGAAAAAGCAAAGAAAATAGCAAAGAAAAAAGGAATTGCCTTCACGCATATTAGTACAGAGCTTGGGAAAAGTCGTGGCTATTTGTCTGAAATGCTAGCAAATGGGCGCGATTTGCCAGAGCATATGCTAGCCGATGTTGCCAGTTTGCTAGGAGTCACCGTTGCCGACCTGACCGGGAATTCCGAAAACGGAAAAAAGCCCACCGCACAAGGCGATGGGCTAGATGTAGACTATATTGAAAAGTGGATTGACAACGACGCATCTGAAGAGCAGCTCAAGCTGTTTATTGCAAAAGCGTCGGCAAAGCTGGTGAAAAAATGAAACTTGATAAAGTATGCGCAAAAATTCTTTCTGCGTTGTACGATAACGAAATAGAAGAAAACGAAATTGCCGCTATGATCGGTTGGGAAAGCATTTCACAGCCGAATGAACATATTGATTATCTAACGCGTACAAGGCTAATTAGACGAATAATGCGGGATGCGGTTCCAGACGGAGAGGGTGGTTACAAAGATAATACTGGGACGGCGTATTATCAAATTACAGTTCAAGGCAAGGCGGAGTATGAACATTTGCGTAAACGCCGCATTGAGAAAGCACTTGACTTGGCTGCCAATCTTTCCCCTCTGTAACCATGTAATCTCGGATTTCGTCAAGGTTCGGTCTGTTGGCATCAGTATACTCGTACCCATCGCAGCCGCCTTTTGCCAAAGCGCGACCACAGCCCAAAAACGCAACGCCGCATTCGCCGTACCGCACATACGCGGCGTATTTGCAATTATAACAAGCAACGCTTTTTGCCTTCGGCAAGTTGGTTTTGTCAAGCAGCGCCGACCTAATTCTGTAATGTTGCACATCCTTTTTCAGATATTCAATCCTTTCTTTCAAGGATGCGTTTTCCTGCTCAAGTTCTTTAATTCGACTTTTCCCGAACATTTTTTATCTCCTTTACAACTTCATTATATATTTTAACGGCTTCTTCCGGCCGCAACTGCCGCAAAAGCTGCTTTGCCTGCCATCTTGAACTAAATATCGTACTTTTTTGTGTGATTGTCAATGGTTCTTTTTTCATCATAATTCCCCCAAATTAAATAAGGTTGTGATACTATGGGCTTTTTTGACTTTTTGAAGCCAAAACCGCAAAAGCCTGTTCCTGTTAAACAAACGCAATCAAAAAGGATTGAAAATGTTGTGTCTGATGATCCAGAAATTAGAAAGTTACAGCGCGATTTAAAAGCGCAAAACAAGCAACTTGAACAAATCAAATACGCAGAATCCTATTTTGAAAAAACGGGTGATATTGGTTTTTTGGTTGAATTTTGGGAGGGAATCTGGAAAAGCGGCGGGCTGCTGTTCGACGGTTCAAAATGGACATTCCGGCTCCCTGATTTGTATATAAAAATTGGCGAATATGATAAAGCTCTCGCCATCTTAAAAAAAATAAAAAATCCTAACTACATTGGAAAAAGAGATTCTTATATCAATCGCGTAAAAGAGCTCAAAAGCAAGCAGAAGAAGTTGTGAACACAACTATAATACAACTTGCAGTTGTATTATAGCAGTTTCACAAAAATACTCATTTGTCAAGTCTTTATAATCCGCTTTTTCGGTCTTCTGCGCCCGTGTCTTGGTGAAACATCCAAATCAGGCAGTTTCTTCATGGTCTGCTCCCCTCCTTGCACGGTCTTGCAGCACAGCACGGTACAGGGCTTCAATGGTTGCCGCATTACGGTTTTGGTAATTCTTTAGACGTTCCACGTTATTCATTGTTGATTCCTCCTGTGTTTTCTGACTACAGTAAGAATCTTAACATGTTTTTTATACCATAGCTTCCATTTATTCCCATAGCATTTTTTGAAGAAATATTTCTTTATATTTTCTTGATTGCTACGGTAGAAAAATTTTACCGCATTTGAAGTGCAAAACATGTAAAAATTTGAGGGTGATGAAATGGAAAGTAGAGCTGATTTCCGAGAACGTGAAGGACTTATTCTTTCGCAGTGCCGGTTGGAATCCGGGCTTTCGCAAGAATATGTAGCCAGGCAGATGGATGTGAACATCCGCACGGTGCGCAACTGGGAAGATGGGCTTTCCCCTATCCGAAACGATGATTTGTTGATGTGGTTCACCGTCTGCAAACAATCCCCCTGGCGCTGGCTGCAGCGCATCTGGATGCCGTCTGCATTCAGCGATACCGATACTCCAAACTGGACGGACGAGCAGGTAGACAAGGCACTTTCTGATTATATCGCTCAGATGCCGAGCCTGTACAAGCGCCGCCTGCTGTATATCCTTTGTGGGGCGCACGGGAGCGATTGGGCGGGCCAAATAGATTTGCTGTGTGCTAACGCGCATACGTCCATGCAAAGCCGTGTACGCGTCTGCCAGGCCGTAATACAGAACTACCGGATAGATACCGTAACTGGGGATGACCCATGCCCGGAAAGCATCAAGCCGGACTTTGACCGCCTGCAAATATGCCTGCAAGCCGGAGAAGCTGCCGTTCTGGCAGGTGACGGCGAATATAACGCAAGAGAAAAATAAAAAATCCCATGCCGGTGGTGCCACACCAGCAAGGGATAAAGGGCCGTCAACACAAAAAGTTGACGGCATTATTATAACACACAAAAAAAGGAGCCGCAATATGAAAAGGACTAATACCGCAAAATGGATTGAAAGCGCCGGACGTTGGCAAATCAACGTGCAGAAGGACGGAGTGCGCAAGACGTTTACCAGCGCCAAGCCGGGCCGCACAGGCCAGAGGGAAGCTAACAAAAAAGCAGATGAATGGCTTGACATAGGCGTAAAGACGGAACGGATTAAGGTTTCTGACGCATGGGAACAGTTGCTACAGCAGAAAAAACTTGTGTCTGATGCAGAATACAAAAACATGGCATCGTTCGGACGCTCCCATTTGCTGCCAGCCATCGGGATCAAGTCAGTAAAAGCCGTTACGGAACAGGATTTCCAAAAAATTATAGATTATGCGTTTCGCCATCCACAGGGGAACAGCAAAGAGCCCTTATCCAAAAAGACATTACAAAACTATGCAAGCTACTGCAAGCAGTTTACGAATTTTTGCCGAAAATCGAAATGGACAACGCTTGAGCTTGAGGAGCTACAGATTCCGGCAGCGTCTAGAAAAAAAGGAAAGAACGTGCTGACAGTTGAAGCGCTCAACACGCTGCTAAAAGTAGATACGACCATCATGCGCGGAAAATCTGTGCATGATGAATACATAAATTATTATAGGTTTCAGGTGCTAACAGGCATGCGCCCCGGTGAAATGCGGGGGCTGCGATGGGAAGACGTTGACGGGAATCTGTGCAGACTGAAGCAGGCAATCAATGCGCACGGTCAAATCACGCAGGGAAAAAACGAAAACGCATTGCGCACGGTAGTGCTGTCAAGACGCGCAATGGACGTGCTGGAAGCTCAAAAAGCCGTGACTGGAAAGCAGACGTACATCTTCCCCATGGCATCCATGCACACGTACTACCACCGCTGGCAGCGCTATCAGCGCTCTAATGACATGCCGGAGCTGAGTCTTTACGAACTGCGCCACACGTTTGTGAGTATCGCAAAGGAGTTGCCGACTGGCGAATTAAAGCAGCTAGTCGGGCATAGCGAGGATATGGACACATACGGCACATACTCTCACTACATCGCTGGAGATGACGAACGGACAGCACAAAACCTACAAGAAATCTTTGATAGATTGGTGGACTAAAAAGTACACACTAAAAGTACACACTTTTTTTCTTAAATGTATGAAATAATAGAAAAAGTATGTGATAAAACAAAATAATATAGCAATATACCGCTATATTTTTAATAACTAAAAGCATTGTGTATAGTTCGAGTCCTGTCACCTCGACCATCGGAATGCGCCGCAGATTCATTGAAATCTGCGGCGCTTCTGTTATTCGGTACACACGTAGGAATGTTCTTCGGTTTTCTCTGCCAAAAGGCGCTGCCGCGGTTCATTTTTCTGTTGTCTTTTCCCAACAAAAAGGCTATAATAATCTCAAATTTTGCATAGCATAGGAGGGGTCGTCTTGGAGCGGATCAAACGGTATCTGCGCAGCGCGGCGGGGTATCAGGCGGTGTGCGCCAAGTGGCTGGTGCTGGCGGCGCTGGTGGGCTGCGTGGTGGGCCCGTTGGGCGGCGCATTCGGGCTGGCGCTCAACTGGGCCAACGCCACCCGCGGCGCGCACCCGTGGCTGCTTTACCTGCTGCCCGTTGCCGGTCTTGTTATCGTATTTTTGTATCACCGCTTTGACCCGGATGGCGGCGGCTCTACGAACCAAATCTTCGTATCCGTGCGGGAGCACAAGCCGCTGACACTGCGCACCGCGCCGCTCATCTTTGTTTCCACCGTCGCCACGCATCTGTTCGGCGGGTCCAGCGGACGCGAGGGCGCGGCTCTGCTGCTGGGCGGCAGCGTATCCGGGCAGCTCGGCAGGGCGCTGCGCTTAGAAAACCGCGACTGCCGCTTAATGACGATGTGCGGCATGGCGGGCGCGTTCTCGGCCATCTTCGGCACGCCGCTGGCCGCAACGATCTTCACGCTGGAGGTCGTCGATGTCGGCTCCATGCAGTACGCGGCACTGCTCCCCTGTCTGGTGTCGGCGCTGCTGGGCGTTTTCATCAGCGGCAAAATGGGGCTGGCGCCCGAGGCGTTCGTCTTACAGGCCGAGGCTGCCCCCACGCCGGACAATCTCGTCCGCGTTATCATCCTGGGTGCGCTGCTGGCCGCGCTGAGCATCTTCTTCTGTGAGCTGCTCCATGTCACACCGAAGCTGTACCGGAAATTCTTTCCGAACATCTACCTGCGCGTCGCCGCGGGCGGCGTGCTCATTATCGCCTTGACAAAGCTGCTGGGCACCACCGACTACAACGGCGCGGGCGCGGCGGTCATCGAGGCCGCCATCGACGGCGAGGCCGTTCCCTACGCCTTCCTTTTAAAGATGCTGTTCACCGCACTGACCCTGGGCGCAGGCTTCAAGGGCGGCGAGATCGTGCCGATCCTGTTCGTGGGAGCGACCTTTGGTTGTCTGTTTGGGCAGATCACAGGCCTGTCTCCGGCACTGGCGGCAGCCTGCGGAATGGCGGCAGTTTTCTGCGGTGTGACCAACTGCCCGATTTCCTCGATGTTTTTAAGCTTCGAGCTGTTCGGATTTGAGTCCATGCCGTTTGTTCTGCTGACCGTGGCAATCAGCTATCTGGAGTCCGGATATTTTGGACTGTATCACAGCCAGAAGATCCTGTATTCCAAGACAAAACTGAAATTTATCAATACCCATACCAAGGAATAATATCAGCAGGGGAGTAAAAGGAGAGAACATATTATGAAAAAATGGATGCACAGTCTGCTGGGACTGCTGCTGGCGGTAGCGTTGACCGCCTGCGGAAGTAACCTGGACGGAATTGTTACGGAGCAGCCGACACAGGGTTATGAGACGGAAGATGTGGAGGCAGTTGCCGAAGCCGCTGAGGATAGCGCGGCTGTAGATGAGACGGATGCCGCAGATGTTGCCATCACCGAAGACGGCACCTATACCAGCAAAGATGAGGTGGCTTTATACATTCACACCTATGGACATCTGCCGGACAATTTCATTACCAAGAAAGAGGCAGAGAAGCTTGGCTGGCAGGGCGGTTCTCTGGAACCATATGCACCGGGAAAATCCATCGGTGGAAGCCGGTTTGGCAACTATGAGGGCCTGCTTCCGGAGAAGGACGGACGAACCTACACAGAATGTGATATTGATACACTGGGTGCTTCCAGGCGTGGAGCCAAACGAATCGTATTTTCCAACGATGGTCTCATTTATTACACGGGAGACCATTATGAGACCTTTGAGCTTCTGTATGGAGAGGAATAAATATGAAATATTGTGTGATCGATGGAAAACAGATCGAGAATAAAGAGATGCTTCACCAGACTTTGAAGGAAGCACTGGAGTTTCCGGAAACAATCTGGATGCAATGTATGATCTTCTCACAGGCATGCAGGAAAAAGTGACGATTGAGATTCAGGATCAGGAGCAGCTGGAAGCACATCTGGGAGCTTATGCAAAAGCATTTCTGCGGGTACTCAGAGATGCAGCCAGTGAGCAGGAAAGGATCCATATCATAGAAACATAAATGAAATGACAAAGCCCGGCAGAATTTCCGAAAAGCCTAACGCTTTCCGGAAAACACCTGCCGGGCCTTTTGCAGTGTTTCATCCATTTTCTGCTGTTCTTCCACAGATTTTCCTTCTTTCATGATCTTGAAGATCAATTCAAATTCATCCTTTGAAAACATCAGATTCTGCCGATTGGCAGAAGCGATCGCTCCTATAAGCACGGGCATGATCTCTTTTTGACTTGTCTTCCCTTCCAGCTGTGCAGCCAGATGGAGAAGAAGATTTAATTTTTCCGGGGCAATCTGCTGCACCCGTTTATCATAAAACCAATTCGGAATATTCATTCATTGTCACCTCGTTTCTGATCCGAAGATGTGGGAGCAGAAAAGCTCTCGAACATGCTCCGGTACAGATCCATATTTTCCATCATATCTGCCAGCTGCTCCATGGAAGCCTGTTCTTCCGGTGGAAGGATCCCTTTCAGGTGTCGGAATACGTGACTCATGTCGGCGGGCTCCTGTACAGGTGGATGTTGATCGTAGTAGTCGATGGTTGCTTTCAGTTCCATCCACTTGATGTAAATGGCACACATTTTCTGGAGATTGGCAGGAAGAAAGGGCAGGAAGGCTTTGAACATCTTAAGCTCTCCTGGAAGAATCGCTTCGTCAAATGGTGTCATGACAGTTAAGCCCCCTGCTTCTTTCTAAAATATATGAACGGCAGACGGAAAACATGCGTTTCCGGGGCCGGGGTTTTC